>OIAK01000034.1_pt1 | contig 83515 bp, 64 predicted proteins | sample 1580741 | NCBI WGS metagenome assembly OIAK01 (sample SAMEA3882521, study PRJEB24775) | human gut metagenome | biome: human-associated habitat; feature: intestine environment; material: feces | place: Netherlands | collected 2009/2010
TGAAGTATAATGAAGATGAGGTTCAAAAGAGCCAGATACCGTCTGGATTGTGTGGGTAAATGGCTATGATGAACGAAATGGAATACAGAACAATCGGTTCAGCACTTGCCGGGGGCTATCGTGCAGCGGTCTATTGCAGGCTGTCAAAGGACGATGACCTGCAAGGCGAAAGTGCCAGTATCGCAAACCAGCGTGATATGCTGGAAAAATACTGCGAAAAGCAGGGATGGGAGGTTGTGGCAGTCTATCAGGACGATGGCTTCACAGGTCTTAATATGGAGCGTCCTGATTTACAGAGAATGTTGAGAGCCATTGAGCGCAGGCAAATCAACCTTGTCATCACGAAAGACCTCAGCCGACTGGGGCGTAACTATCTGCAAACCGGGCATTTGATTGAGGACTTTTTCCCAAGAAACGGTGTCCGCTATATCGCCATGAATGACGGTATCGACACCCTGCGGGATAACAACGACATTGCCCCGTTCAAGAATATCCTGAACGAGATGTACAGCAAGGATATTTCCAAGAAAGTCCATTCCTCTTATCTTCTGAAAGCGCAGAAAGGACAGTTTACCGGGTGTCTTGCCCCGTTTGGGTATCGGAAAGACCCGGAGGACAAAAACCATCTGCTCATTGACGAGGAAACCGCCCCGATTGTGCGGCTGATTTTCGGATATGCCCTAAACGGTCATGGTCCGAACTATATCCGCAGACGGCTGGAGGAAGAAAAAATCCCCTGCCCCACATGGTGGAACCGGGAACGGGGGCTTCGCAATACCCGCACCAAATGGGAAAAGAAAGACCCGGAAAACGGGCGGTATATGTGGGACTTCTCCGTTATCAAAGACCTTTTGATGAATCCCGTCTACACCGGGGCGATTGCTTCCCAGAAAAAGGACTACCGTTTCAAAATCGGCACGATTGGGGAAAAGAAGCCGGAGGACTGGATTGTGGTGGAGGGACAGCATGAACCGCTGATTGACCGCATGAGCTTTGACATTGTGCAGAACAAGCTGAAATCCCGCCAGCGTCCGGGGCAGACCAATGAAATCAGCCTGTTTGCCGGACTGATAAAATGCGGCGAGTGTGGGAAGTCGCTGACGATACGCTACACAAACGCAAAACATCCCCAGCAGATTTATTCCTGCAAGACCTACAATGCCTTTGGAAAGAACCACTGCACCCAGCACCGGATTGATTATGACACCCTTTACAGCCATGTGCTGCGGAAAATCCGGGAATGTGCCAGAGCTGCCCTGATGGACGGGGAAGCGGTTGCTGACCGCCTGACCAATACCTGTGAAGCCGAGCAGCGGGAACAGCGGGAAGCAATGGAACGCTCCCTTACAAGGGACGAGGAACGGATTGAGGTTCTGGACAAAATGGTCATGCGGCTTTATGAGGATATGATTGCAGGGCGTATCAGTGAGCAGAATTTCAACACCATGCTGGAAAAGACACAGACCGAGCAGACGGAGCTTAAAGCAAAAGTGTCCGAGGGCAGAAAGCGGCTGTCCGATGAAGTCCAGCTTGCCAATGACGCAAAACAATGGGTGGAAGCCATTCAGGAATACGCCAACATCACAGAGCTGGACGCAGCCACCCTCAACCGCTTAATCAAAGAAATCGTCGTGCATGAGCGCATTGACGAAGATAAAACAAGACACATTTCTATCGAAATTCATTTTAATCTCAAACCCATCCCGGAGGTGGAACAGGTCACTGCCTGACCTGTCCCGCCGGGACGGTTCTCTTAAAAACACCATATAGATTTTTTGTACGCCGCCGCCCGCCATCGAGCAGAGTTTTACACCTAATTGGGGATAAAACAGCTCATGGCGGGCGGCGGTGTTGCCCTCATCGGCATCACCCTGATCCCACTGCTGTCCGGCCTGCTGGGCTGAGTCCTATCAAAATCTCAGAGGCGGCTCCCGTTTCACGGCGGGAGCCCCCGCAAAGGAGGTGATCTCCCTTGATATTGGATATGATTCAGGAGTGGTTCAAGGAACTGCTCATTGACGGTATCATTTCAAATCTGACCGGGATGTTTGATACCCTAAACACAAAGGTGGGCGAGATCGCCGGGGAGGTCGGCATGACGCCCGCCGCTTGGAGCAGCAGCATCTTCAACATGATTCGCAATCTTTCGGAAACGGTGATCGTCCCCATCGCGGGCATTATCCTCACCTTCGTCATGTGCTACGAGCTGATCCAACTCATCATTGAGAAGAACAACCTCCACGACTTCGACACCTGGATTTTCTTCAAATGGATTTTCAAGACCTTCTGCGCGGTGCTGATCGTCACCAACACCTGGAACATCGTCATGGCGGTGTTCGATGTGGCGCAGAATGTGGTCAGCCAGTCGGCGGGGGTCATCATCTCGGACGCGGGCATCGACATTTCCGGTGTGGTGGGCGATCTGGAGACCCAGCTTGCCGACTGGAGCGTGGGCGCCCTGCTGGGGCTGTGGTTCCAGAGCGTGTTCGTGGGACTGTGTACGCAGATACTTTCCATCTGCATCTTCCTGGTGATCTACGGCAGAATGATAGAGGTGTATTTGGTGACCTCCATAGGACCGATTCCCTTTGCCACGATGGTCAACCGGGAGTGGGGCTCCACGGGGCAGAACTACATTCGATCCCTGCTGGCCCTGGGCTTCCAGGCCTTCCTCATTATGATTTGCGTGGGCATCTACGCGGTGCTGGTGGAGGGCATTTCCACATCCGGCGACAACATATCCGCGGCCATCTGGGGTTGCATGGGTTATACGGTCCTGCTGTGCTACACCCTGTTCAAGACCGGCAGCCTGGCAAAATCCCTGTTCGGGGCCCACTAAGTGGCAAAGCCACCTGAAAATCAGGTGGCTCAGCCGGTTAGAGCTATTTACTTTTTGCGGCCGGAGCCGTTTTTGGTCGGGTCAACCATCTGATACTGCTGACCGGGTTTCAGCGTAGGCGGGAACGGCTCGTTTTTCACAACGGTACGCTCGATGCCAGTGCGTCCACCACGCGGTCCAACAATCTCATACTGACCTGACCGTCCGGCCTTTTCGCCGGGCTTATAGGTGTTGGCCATAGCGTTCTCCTTTCCTAAGTATTAGCACTTGGAATGTCCGAATGCTAATATAAAATAGCACATTTTTGGAGGCGTGTCAATATATAGAACTTCAGATTATGTTTTAATACAATATATTGTGCTTTTGGAGGTGCTTGAAATCGCTTATGTAACGATCCCGAAGGACCTGAGCCGGATACAGAGCAAGGTTCTGTTCGGGCTGACCAAACGACAAGTGATCTGTTTCGGAGCGGCGGCGCTGGTAGGCGTGCCGCTTTTCTTTTTGGCAAAGGCGAGCCTGGGGACCACCACGGCGGCGCTTTGCATGATCCTGGTGATGCTGCCCTTTTTCCTGTTCGCCATGTATGAGAAGAACGGGCAGCCGCTGGAAGTGTTCCTGGGCCATCTGATCCAGAACAAATTCATTCGGCCGAAGGTACGCATCTACCAGACCAACAATCTCTATTCCGCCCTGGTGCGGCAATCCCAACTGGAACAGGAGGTGAAGCGGATTGCGAGAAAAGGCAGAAAAACCGGCAAAGCGTAAGCTCACCCGTAACCAGCGCAAGCAGATCGAATCGGTAATCCGGCAGGCAAAGGGCGACGGGAAAGCCCATACGGTGCAGGACAGCATCCCGTTTCAGAATATGTTCCCCGACGGCCTGTGCAGGCTGGAGGGCGGCACCTTCTCCAAGACCATCGCCTTTGAGGATGTGAATTACCGCTTGGCTGGGCCGGAGGATCAGCGGAGCATCTTTGAAAGCCTTTGCGACTTCTACAACGGCTACAATCCCTCCATCGGCGTCCAGGTCACTTTGGACAGCCGCAGCGGAGGTAGCGCCGCAGATGAAATGTTCGGTATCACCCGGCAGGGCAACGATCTGGACCCCATCCGGGACGAGGCGGTGGACATCCTGCGGATGCAATATAAGCGGGGCAACAACGGATATGTGAAAACCAAGTATGTGACCCTGACCATCGAGGCGGAGAACCTTCCCGCAGCACGAGCCAGGTTTGCCCGCATTGAAACCGACACCCTCAACCGCTTCAAGGTCATGGGGGCGGCGGCTCATGTGCTGGACGGAAAGGAGCGGCTGGAGCTGCTTTACAACATCCTCCACCCGGAGGAAGGGCAGTTCCCCTTTGAATGGGACTGGCTTCCGGCCAGCGGCCTTTCGGTAAAAGACTTCATTTCTCCGTCCTCCTTCCACTTCGGGGAGACCCGCACCTTCCGCATCGGCAGGCGGTACGGGGCGGTGTCTTTCCTGCAAATCTTGGCACCGGAGATGCACGACCGTATCCTCACCGACTTCATGGAGGCGGACGGGAATATCATGGTGACCATGCACATCCGAGGCATCAACCAGAACGAGGCCATCAAGATGGTCAAGCGGAAGATCACCGATCTGGACGCCATGAAGATACAGGAGCAGAAGCGGGCGGTACGCAGCGGCTACGATATGGACATCCTTCCTTCCGACCTCTCCACCTACGGCGGCGCGGCGAAGGACCTACTTACCGACCTGCAATCCCGCAATGAGAGAATGTTCAACATGACCTTCCTGGTGCTGCACACGGCGGAGACCCGGCAAAAGCTGGAGATCGCCGTATCCCAGGCGGCCAGCGTTGCCCAGACCTACAACTGCCTTCTGACCCGGCTGGACTTTCAGCAGGAGGATGGGCTGATGTCCTCTTTACCCCTGGGCCTCAACCGAATCAAGATCGAACGGAGCCTGACCACATCGGCCCTGGCAGTGTTCGTCCCCTTCGTCACCCAGGAGGTGTTCATGGGCGGCGACGCCATGTACTACGGCCTCAACGCCCTCTCCAACAACATGATCCTGCTGGACCGCAAGCAATCCCGCTGTCCCAACGGTCTTGTGTTCGGCACGCCCGGCAGCGGCAAATCTATGAGCTGCAAGCGGGAGATCACCTTTATCATGCTGATGACCCAGGATAATGTCATCATCTGCGACCCGGAGAACGAGTATTCGCCCCTGGTCAAACGGTTGGGCGGCCAGGTGATCCGGCTGTCCCCGTCCAGCACCGACTATGTGAACCCTCTGGACATCAACCTCAACTACTCCGAGGAAGAAAACCCGCTGGCGCTAAAAAGTGATTTCGTGCTGTCCTTCTGCGAGCTCATCATGGGCAGCAAGACCGGCCTGGAGGCCATCGAGAAAACCGTCATCGACCGGGCGGTGCAGATGATCTACCAGCCCTACTTTGCCAACCCCAGGCCGGAGAATATGCCGATTCTGGGCGACCTGATAAACGCCCTGCTGTCCCAGCACATCCCGGAGGCCAACCGGGTGGCCCAGGCATTGGACCTCTATGTGAACGGTTCGCTGAATTTCTTCAACCACCGTACCACCGTGGACATCTCCAACCGCCTTGTCTGCTTTGACATCAAGGGCCTGGGCAAGAACCTGAAAAAGCCTGGGATGCTCATTGTCCAGGACGCGGTGTGGAACACCGTCACCATCAACCGGGCCATTGGCCGGTCCACCTGGTATTTCGTAGACGAGTTCCACCTTCTGCTGAAGGAGGAACAGACCGCGGCGTACAGCGCCGAGATTTGGAAACGGTTCCGAAAGTGGGGCGGGATCCCCACCGGGGCAACTCAGAACCCCAAAGACCTACTTTCCTCCCCGGAGATCGAAAACATCCTGGAAAACAGCGATTTCATCTATATGCTCAACCAGGCGGCAGGCGACCGAAAGATACTGGCGGAGCGGCTGAACATTTCGTCGGAGCAGCTTGCCTATGTGACCAATTCCGAGCCGGGTCACGGGCTGCTGTTCTTCAACAATGTCATCCTGCCCTTTGCGGATGACTTCCCGAAGGACACTGAACTCTACAAACTGCTCACCACCAAGCCCAGCGAGGTAGAACACGAAACGATGAACAAATAAACTTTACTATACTTTATCTGATGAAAAGAGTGTGATAAAATTGAATTAGAAAAGAGGTGCTGTTATGGCCAAAAATACATTGGATGAAACAAGAGCATTAAAGGTACTTCTTGCTCAAGTGCGGGGATTCTGTGAAAGCATTCAGGATATACTCCACAATCAGGATGCAGCCGAAATCGGCAGATACTCCAGCTTTAGAGATATGGCCTACACATATAATGATTTGGCTGAAACGGCACGAGTTTTATTACGAGTACCATCTATGTTTTATACATTTAATGTAGATGAGATGACAGGTTTCGGGGATACGGTGTGGCCTATACAAAAGAAGATTCTCGAACAAGTATGGGTAAGTGCCAGACTATTATGTTCCAGTTTGGAAGGCAGCCTTGATTTTGTCGATGATGAATTCGATAATCTCGAAAACTTCATTCAATCTCGGTTGCGTACAGTCATATTTCAAAAACCTCAAAAAGAGGTTGAGGTTCAAAACGCAATTGAAGCATTATTGTTGGGACGCAGCCTAAGTAAAGGAACCGATTATGACAGAGAAACAGGGAAATTTGAGTTTTCAGGTAAAGAATACATTCCAGACTTTATAATTCCCAAACTGCAACTCTGCATTGAGGTTAAATTGTTGAGAGACGGTCGGAAGTCAAAAGTCATTGAGGAAATAAGCGCAGATATTACAGCCTACGCCAAACAATATGAACGTCAGTTGTTTGTCGTATATGATTTGGGTGTCATTCAAAATGCAGATGAGTTTAGACGCGATATTGAAAACTCAGGAAATGTGAAAGTGATTATAGTAAAGCACTAAATATGTTGGTGCAATGCCCGCCTCAACTGAGGCGGGTTTTCTTATGCCCAAAATTCAGAAAGGAGCACGATATGGAACAGGAAAAGCTGTATGTTATCGAGGAAAAGACCTACGAGGCCCACATCGACGAGGAAGTTCACCTCTATGGGCTGCTGCACCAGCTTGCCTTTCTTGCCGGGAAGATCAAGGACCGCCGGGACATGGAGAACCTGATTGACACCGCCCGGCGGTATGGCGAAATCGCCGACCAGATGTTTGACCGCTGGAGCATCCCCGGCCGCTACCTGGTGTTTGGTGACAAGGCCAACCTTGCCCGGCTGAAGGCCCTGGAACTGTGCGAGCTGGATGCCTTCTATGTAGACTGCGAGGACGACGAGAATCAGCCCCATGCCTGACCGCCTCACCCATGTCAGCCTCTTTTCCGGCATCGGCGGGCTGGACCTGGCGGCAGAGGCGGCGGGCTTTGAAACGGTCTGCCAATGCGAGTGGGCGGACTACCCCTATTCCATCCTGCAAAAGCATTGGCCGGATGTGCCGAAGTTCCGGGACATCACCACATTCACGAAGGAGGCGTTTTTTGAAAAAACAGGACTTGAAACCATCACAATCCTCTCCGGCGGCTTCCCGTGCCAGCCTTTCTCCACCGCAGGAAAGCGGCGGGGCTTTGCGGATGAACGCTATTTGTGGCCGGAAATGTGCCGCGTTATTGCCGAACTGCGGCCCCGTTGGGTGCTTGGGGAAAATGTTGCTGGATTCGTCAATATGGGGCTCGACAAAACGATTTTTGACCTGGCAAAAGCGGGATACGCTGTTCTCCCATTCGTATTTCCGGCTTGCGGCGTCGGCGCATGGCATGAGCGCCAGCGAACTTTTATCGTCGCGGCTGATGTTTCCCACACCCCTTGCCTCCGACAAATCCACGGGGCGGGACGCTGCCAACCTGGATGTGTACCTGTCGAACAACGGGATATTCCGCAAGCGGAACAAGGACGGGACGATCTGGAGCCTCAGCCTGTCGGCGGCGGTGTTCTACCTGACCCCGGCAGCATCGGAGGGCTACCGCTCCACTTTGAAACCGGTGGCCTTCTGGGACAAATCCCCGTCCTCCAACCTGTCGGCTCAGGTGATCCGGCAGGAGCAGCCCCTTTCCGAGAAAGCGGCGCTGAACCCGGACTGGGTGGAATGGCTTATGGGATTCCCCCCAAAATGGACGGACGCATCCTATGGCGTGCCGAGCCCGAAGGAGTCCCCCGCATGACCGAGGACACCGACAACCGGGCGCTGCGGCTGAAAACCCTGGGGAATGCGGTCTGCCCGCCCCAGGCCTATCCCATTTTCCAGTACATCGCCATAATCGAAACCGGGGCATGTGTCAACATCTGCCCCTATGGAACAGGAGGTGACGCACCTTGAAAGAATGGAAAGCCCCCGAAAAGGAGGCGCAGAAGATGACCCGTGACGGGGCGGTATCCGTCAATCTGGTCACGGGCAAGACTACCTATCCCTCTGACCGCACGCCGGAACAAGACCATTCTGCATCCGGCGAAACGGTGGGCGCCGCTGGAAAAGCGGTGGACCGTGCGGAACTGCACCGGGAACAGGCAGCAGCCAAAAAGAAGCGCCAGAAACAGCGCAGAACCTACCGGGAGGGCGAGGCGGCAGCGGGCCGCCCATCCTCCCGATTGCAGTTTTCCGAAGCTGATTGGGCGGTGCCGGAGCTGCAAGGGGCCATTCGCAAGTCGGATAAGGCGGCGGACCGGCTGGATACCGCCAGGGACGCAATCCCCAATAAGAGTCCGGGAAAGCCCCATGCCAATCCGCTGTCCCGCCCCATCCAGGAGGTAGGCGCAGCGATCCACGGCAAGGTCCGGGAGGTGGAGCAGGAAAATTCCGGCGTCCAGTCGGGCCACCTGGGGGAACGCAGCTTTGAGAAGGCTGTGGGCTACGGAAACCGCCGTGTCCAGAACTGGCGGGCGGAACGCAAGCTGAAACCCTGGCGGGACGCAGCAAAAGCGGAACAGGCGGCGGTCAAGGCCAATGCGGATTTCTACTATCGGAAAGCCGTGGCGGAGAACCCCCAGCTTGCATCCAATCCCATCTCCCGCCTGTGGCAGAAACGGAAGCTGCAAAAGCAATATGCGGCGGCATACTGGGCGGCGGGCAAGACTGCCCAAGCCGGAAAAACAGCGGAGGCCACGGCAAAGGCGGCCAAGAAAACCGCCCAGGAGTCCAAGCGCACCGCCCTTTTCCTGAAACGGCATTGGAAGGGTGCGTTGATCGTGGGCGGCATCGGCCTTCTGCTGGTGATGCTGCTGGGCTCCCTGCAATCCTGTTCCTCCATGTTCGGCGGCGGGGTGTCCAATATCATGGCATCTTCCTATCTGTCCGAGGATGCCGACATGCTGGCGGCGGAAGAAGCCTACTGCGCCAAAGAGGATGAATTGCGGGAATACCTGGATACCTACGAGGCCACCCACAACTATGACGAGTATCACTTCGACCTGGACGAAATCGAGCATGACCCCTATGTGCTGATCTCCATTCTGTCGGCACTCCATGAAGGGGTGTTCACCATTGACCAGGTACAGGGCGACCTTCAAACCCTCTTTGACAAGCAATACATCCTCACCGAAACCGTGACCACGGAGACCCGCTATCGGACGGAAACAAGGACGGACAGCGAGGGCAACACCTATACGGTTCGGGTGCCCTATACCTGGACCATCTGCACCGTCACGCTGGAGAACTTCGACCTCTCCCATGTGCCGGTCTATATGATGGGCGAGGAACAGCTTTCCTTGTATGCCACTTATATGTCCACTCTGGGCAACCGCCCCGACCTGTTCCCGTCCTCCGGGTATGTGAACAAGTACATCGACAACCCACCTGCCGCCTGGGAGATTCCCGCTGAATACCTGACGGACGAGCGGTTCAACACCCTTATCACCGAGGCGGAGAAGTATTTAGGGTATCCCTATGTATGGGGCGGCAGCAGCCCCAGCACCTCTTTTGATTGCAGCGGCTTCGTCAGCTATGTGTTGACCAACAGCGGCCTGTGCAATACCGGGCGGCTGGGCGCTCAGGGGCTCTACAACATTTCCACCCCAGTATCCGACCCCCAGCCCGGCGATCTGGTGTTTTTCGTGGGCACCTATGATACCAGCGGCGTGTCCCATGTGGGAATCTATGTGGGCGACGGGATGATGCTGCATTGCGGCGACCCCATCCAGTATTCCAACCTGAACACAAGCTACTGGCAATCCCATTTCTACGCATACGGCAGACCGCCGTACAACTGATGGAGGTGATGAAGTATCAATATGGTTTCCTACGGGGGCGGCGCCAACAGCACCGCTCTTTTGATTGGGCTGCACCAGCACCGTATCCCGGTGGACCTGATCCTCTTTGCGGATACGGGGGCGGAGCATCCCCACACCTACGCCTATCTGGATGTGATGGGCCGCTGGCTGGAGGACCACGGGATGCCTCCCATTACCAGGGTATATAAGACTACTTGTGACGGGAAACGGCTGACGCTGGAGGATGAATGTCTGCAAAGTTGCAGCCTTCCGTCCATCGCCTACGGCTTCAAGCGGTGTTCCCTAAAACACAAGATTGGGCCGCAGGAAAAGTTCTGCAACCATTACCCACCGTGTCAAAAGGCGTGGGCGGCGGGCAAACGGGTGGTCAAGTTCATTGGCTACGACGCGGGCGAGGGCTACCGCAGCGACAAGGTGCTGCTGGGAGACCTGGCCGACCGAAAATACAGCAAGTGGTATCCCCTGATGGAATGGGGATGGACACGGGACGATTGCATCCGGCAGATTGAGGCGGCAGGGCTGCCCCAGCCGGGAAAATCGTCCTGTTTTTTCTGCCCCAGCATGAAACCCGACGAGATTACCGCCCTGCGGGAGCAGCATCCCGATTTGTTCCGCCGCGCCCTGGCGCTGGAGGACAACGCCCGGAAAAACCTGAAAACGGTCAAGGGCCTGGGGCGGAACTATTCCTGGAGAGAACGATTTGGAAAGGAGTTTTACACACATGGCAACGGTTGAGAAGATTCGCAAAGACATCGAAAAGACGAAGGAGAAGATCTCCGCCCAGCAGAAGCGACTTCGGGAGCTGGAGGCGCAGCTCACCGAGGAAGAAAACCTGGAAATCGTCCGCATGGTCAAAGCGGTGCGCATGGACAACAAGGAGCTGACCGCCTTCCTGAAGGCTTACGCCAGCGGCCTTATCACCCTGCCCGACGGGATGATGGAGGCGGAGGCAGCGGCGGACCCTGACGTCGAGGATATGGAAGGAATGGAGGATGGCGAAGATGAAGCGTAACAGAGTTTTTCGCCTTTTGGCGTCCCTGACGGTGGTGGTTCTGTGCATGACCGCCTTTTCCGTCACCGCCTTTGCGGGCGGTGGGGATGGCGACTACTACACCGGGGAACCCGCCGAGACGACCCCGGAACCTACCGAGGAACCTGCCACCGGGGGCATGGAGCCGGAGGGCCAGCCCCTTACCCCGAAGGGCAACGCCACGCTGGTGGACGATTATTACGGTGACAAGCAGCTTATCACCGTGACCACGAAAGCGGGCAACTATTTTTACATCCTGATTGACCGGGCCAACGAGGACAAGGAGACCGCAGTTCACTTCTTGAACCAGGTGGATGAAGCCGACCTGATGGCGCTGCTGGAGGACGGGCAGGCGGAGGAAAAGCCCGCTGCTTGTACCTGCGCCGAGAAATGCCAGGCCGGTGCGGTGAATACCGCCTGTCCGGTCTGCGCGGTAAATATGAGCGAGTGCGCCGGGAAAGCGCCGGAGGTGGAGCCAGAGCCCGAACCGGAGCCGGAGAAGGAGTCCGGCAGCAGTAGCGGCGCCCTGGTGCTGATCCTGCTGCTGGTGGCCCTGGGCGGCGGAGCCTTCGCCTACATCAAGTTCATCAAGCCCAAGCAGGGCGCAAAGGTCAGCGCCGACCCGGACGATTATGAGTTCGAGGACGAGGAATACGAAAACGAGGACGTTCCTGAACAGGAAGAACAGGAGGACAAGAATTGAGCAAATTGGTGATCTGTGAAAAACCGAGTGTAGCAAAGAGTATCGCATCGGCCCTGGGTGTCACATCCAGGGCCGATGGCTATTTTGAAGGAAATGGGTATCTCATTTCCTGGTGCATTGGGCATCTGGTAGGGCTGGCGGATGCGGCCGTCTACGATGACCGCTACAAGAAGTGGCGGTATGAGGACCTTCCCATCCTGCCCGACCCCTTCCGCTATGTCGTGTCCGAGGAAAAGGCCGCCCAGTTCCGCATTCTCCGTTCCCTGATGGAGCGTCCCGATGTAACGGAGCTGGTCAACGCCTGCGACGCGGGGCGCGAGGGTGAGCTGATCTTCCGGCTGGTCTATGAGGCCGCCGGATGTTCCAAGCCTTTCTCCCGCCTCTGGATTTCTTCGATGGAGGAAGCGGCGATCCGGGAAGGTTTTGCCGACCTGCGCCCCGGCGCGGACTATGACCCGCTGTATCAATCGGCACTTTGCCGCCAAAAGGCGGACTGGCTTATTGGTATCAATGCCTCACGGCTCTTTTCGGTGTTGTATCATCGAACGTTAAATATTGGGCGGGTGCAGACGCCCACCCTGGCAATGCTGGCCGACCGGGACGGTAAGATTGTCCTGTTCCGCAAGGAGAAATACCATCATGTGCGACTGGCGTTGGAGGGAGCCGAGGCGGTCAGCGACCGCATTGTTTCCCCGGAGGATGCCCAGGCCATCCGGGACGCCTGTGACGGGCAGCGGGCCGTGTGTGTATCCCTGGTGCGGGAGAAAAAGACGGAGAAGCCGCCCAAACTGTACGACCTGACCACCTTGCAGCGGGAGGCAAACCGGGTATTCGGCTACACGGCCAAGCAAACCCTGGACTACGCCCAATCGCTCTATGAAAAGAAGCTGCTGACCTATCCCCGCACGGACAGCCGGCATCTGACGGGCGACATGGCGGAGACCGCCTCCGTGGTCCTGCATCTGGCGGCACGGGTGCCGCCCTTCGACGCCTGCCCGGAGTTTTTCCCTGATGTCGCGGCGCTGGTAAACGACAAGGAGGTATCCGATCACCATGCCCTGATCCCCACTCTGGAGCTGGAAAAGGCGGATGTTCCTGCGCTGCCTGTGGGCGAGCGCAATATCCTTCTGCTAGTCTGCTGCAAGCTGCTGTGTGCGGCGGCGGAGCCTTTCGTGTATGAGGTGGTCACGGCCGCCTTTGAGTGCGGCGGATATACCTTCACGGCAAAAGGAAAGCGGGTGCTTTCCCAGGGCTGGCAAGCCATCCAGGAGGTGTTCCGTTCCTCCCTGAAGGAGAAGCCGGAGGATGAAGATGCCGAGCATGACCTTCCGGTCTTGACCGAGGGGCAGGTCTTTGAGCCGGTCTCCGCCTCCGTCACCGAGCACTTCACTTCGCCCCCCAAGCCCTACACGGAGGACACCCTTCTGTCGGCCATGGAGAATGCGGGCAAAGAAGATATGCCGGACGAGGCAGAACGCAAGGGTCTGGGCACCCCGGCAACCAGGGCGGCTATCATTGAAAAGCTGGTGTCCGGCGGATTCGTGGAGCGTAAGGGCAAGAACCTGATCCCCACAAAGGCAGGCGTCAACCTGGTCACGGTGCTGCCGGAGGTGCTGACCTCTCCCAAGCTCACAGCGGATTGGGAGCAGCGGTTGAACGATGTGGCAAAGGGCCAGGTGTCACCGGAGGACTTCATGGACGGGATCGAGGCAATGGCGGCGGAGCTGGTGCAGAAATACTCCCACATTTCCGAGGATGGGCAAAAGCTGTTCCAGCCGGAGAAGGAAACGGTGGGCCTTTGTCCCCGCTGCGGCAAGCCGGTCTATGAAGGCAAGAAGAACTTTGCCTGTTCGGACCGAGCCTGCCAGTTTGTCATGTGGAGGAATGACCGTTTCTGGACCAGCCGCCGCAAGGAACTGACCCGGAAGATGGCGGCTGACTTTCTGAAAAAAGGCCGCACTTCCGTCAAGGGGATGTGGTCGGAGAAGAAAGGGTCCACCTATGATGCGGTGGTGGTCCTGGACGATACCGGCGGCAAGTATGTCAATTTCAAGCTGGAGTTTCCACAAAAACGCAAACAGTAAAGAGGAGGTGCGTATATGCCCCATTATGACTATGACAAAGAGTATCCCCTTGCCGCCTTCATCACCAACCTGGGCAAGTACAACGAGGGCGCCCTTGTGGGTGAATGGGTGAAGTTTCCCACCACGGCGGAGGAACTGAAAAAGATTTTTGAGCGCATCGGGATTGGTGCAAAAGACGACTTCGGGCAGACCTATGAGGAATGGTTCATCACGGACTACGACTGCTATGTGGACGGCCTCTATGACCTGCTGGGCGAGTACGCTAATCTGGACGAACTGAACTACCTGGCTTCCAAGTTGGACAACATGAGCCAGGATGAATACGAGCGGTTCCAGGCAGCCATGGAGATTGGCGACCACACGGGCAGTATCCAGGAGCTTATCAACCTGACGGAGAACCTGGACTGCTACGACATTTACCCAGACATCCACGACCACGATGATCTGGGCCGGCATTACATCGAGGAACTGGACGCCATGCAGGTGCCGGAGCATCTGCGCAACTACATCGACTATGAGGCCTACGGGCGGGACATCGCTCTGGAGGAAAGCGGCCAGTTCACCGACTTGGGCTATGTGCGGGATACCGGGGACAGTTTCAATGAGGTGTATGATGGACACCGGGAGAGTATCCCGTGGGAATATCGAGTGACCGTTACGCAGGAGGAACAAGAATTTCTGGATGAAAGTGCAAAGTCGGATATGGCGACCGACCTTGCCTACGATATGGACGAGTTTTTCCGACAGCACGACCCGCAGTATGCCGCTGAACACCCGGACGCCCATGCCACCAAGCAGGAAATGGCGGACAAGCTCTTTGAGGGCCGGATTGCCTTTGTGGAGGGCCGGCTGAATGATATGGGGACGGCGGCCCTGGAACAGTTCTCCCAGCGGCTGGAGGACTTCAAAGACGCCACCGGCTATGAGGAATTTCTGGATGTGGACCCGCAGGAGATCCGGGAGGCCATCGAAAACCTGGATTAGTCCCATGTGGACGAGATGCTGGCCTTTGCGGAGCAGGCAAACCGGGAGTATGAGGCGGAGTTGTACGGGCAGCAAGCGGCGCCCACCCCGGACGACCGGGAGACCGGCGAGACGGTGCGGACCCCCAGGGGCACCTTCCATGTGACGGATATGAGCCGGGAACAGATGGAGGCAGCCGGATACGGTTTCCACCACGAGTCCGAGGACGAAAAGTATCTCATCATGGCCAACGGCAGCCGGGCATTTGCCATTCCCAGCGGAGACACCCCCGAACATACCGCGCCGGAGAAGCTGACTGTTCTGGTAGTAGAGCCCATGAAGGAACCCTATGTGAAGGAGATTGACCCCGGCCTCCATGCGCTGCAAGCGGAGGTGGGCGGCGATATTGCCGCCTCCTATCCCTTTGACGATCCGGTGGGGCTGGTGCTGAACGATGAAGGAAAGCTCATTGGTCTGGACCTCAACCGTTCCCTCCGGGACGAGCATGGGGAGATTTACGACATTGTGGCGGGCACCTTCCTGGTGGTGGGCCTGGGGCCGGAAAGTTTCGCGTCCCTGCCCCCGGACATGATTCAGAAGTACACCGAGCACTTCAAGCGGCCAGAGCTGTTCGCCAGCATTAACGGGCAGATCGTATCCGTTCCCGTGGAGCCGGAAAACCCGCTGCGCACGGCGGAAATGACCTTGGAGGATGACTACGGCATGATCGACGGGATCATCAACAACGGCCGCCGTGGTGAGGAATTAGAGAAAGCCCAGGCCGAGGCGCGCAGGACCACACCGGAGAAAAAGCCCTCTATTCGGGAGCGGCTGGAGGATGCGAAACGGGAGTGCGCGGAACGGAAAAGCCCGGATAAGCCTGCTCCGCAGAAGAAGCCCCCGGAGCTGGGCGACTTATGAGCCGGAGCAAAAAATGGCGTCTGGAATGGGCGTTCTTCCTGGGCGAGAACGGCAGGCGTCAGTACAATAAGCTCTGCAAAGGCTGTGTCCATCCCTGCAAGCAGAGTTTTCGAGCGGTGGTGTTGTCCTGTCCGCACTATCTTTCCCTCCGTTCAAAAAAGTGCGGGAATTAGGGTTCAAAATGGGAAAAGAAACAGCCTGTGGCGGCTTTCCCATGTAGGGGCAGTATGATTTCCTATGTCGGATGGCAGGGTTTTTCTGCATAGGGAAAAAGCGGAATTTTCACCTTTTGTCAAAAATGGGAGCGCCATCATCGGATTGCTTTGTGTCCGATGATGGCGCTTTTTTTATTGATTGCATAAGTCAAAATGGGAACTCAAAGTCGTCAGCATCATTCTCGGCCGACTCAATACCGAGAAGTTGCTTTGCGCGTGTCAATAGTTGGTCGTATGTCATGATATGTAATTGATGATAGGCAGAATTCAAAATTCGCAGAGATTTTAATTCTGTTTCACCCCAATTATCGGATCGTCCATAAACAAGCATACATTGAGGTTTAACTGTTTTTGTTCCATCAACACGATCCAGAAATTCCACGGAATTTGATTGTAACTCGATTCTGTAGAGATAGTTTAAGCATTGTGTAATTGCTGCCGTAAGTTGCGCTGTTGGACAAAGATTCCCGTGTGAGTCCGGTCGCGTCCAGAACGGCAAATCAGGTTGTTTGATTTCAACAACATCCAAAAAACCGTCTATCGACTTCATAAGATAGTCAGCTATATCGTCAACATCGATATCTCGTTCGGGTAATATGTTGAGGTATTCGGAACCGAGTACCCATTTATTCTTTTCAAACCAACTTTGCCAATAGGATTCAGAATTTTTTTGTTCGATAGCCTCTTCAAATTCAGTTATTGCACATTTGCGTTCGGCAGCAGTGATTGCAACACTTAAATTGTCTGTAAGTATTCCCGAAGATATCAATTTGTCAACGACTTCATCGTCAGATATATCTAAATCTCGAATTTTGGAAAATAGTTTTGCAGCATCCGCATCAACAGGTATGAATTCAGTTAATCCCGTATTCAGCGGTGAATAATACTCCTGTATATACCCAATTAGTGCGTCTATTTCTTCTGATGTCAGCGTTATAGACTTGTCGGTCTTTTCTGTAAAAACACCATTTCGCTTACTCAGCCTAGCTATTTTTAATGATACGATTTTTTCTCCTGTTGTCTGGTGACTGTTTCGAAAAAAGATGGCTCTGCAAGAGCTCCTAACGCCTTTGCTCAATTCTCTCGCGTCAACATACTCTTGCCCTTTTTGATTGGTCTTTACATTTTTCCATTCTTTTTCCATAACAAACTCCTTGTAACAACAGCTCATCGTATCCCTGCAAGGACTTATTCTTCTGTAACAGGAAGTTCTTCGGTAAGTTGTTCAATAATTAAAGAAACAATGTCAGCTGCGCATCCATCGACATCTTTTTTGACTTCCTTTTCCCAAAAGTGAATAGGAGTCCATCCCATATCGAACAATTTGACATCATTCCTACGATCCCGAGCCATATTTTCTTCTATCTTTTCGATCCAGTATTCTTTGTTTCGCTGGAGGCGTGCCTTTCTATTTTGCCAATCGTAGCCATGCCAAAATTCTCCATCAACAAAAATAGCTATGCGGTATTTAGTTATTGCAATATCGGGAGAACCGGGAAGTGCTTTGTAATTCCGCCGATATCGAATACCGCTATGCCATAAAGTTTTAGCCAGTAGCGTTTCTGCCACACCACGCTTCAACTTTACATGGGACATTCTTTTAGATGTTTCAGGGGTAGTATCATATCCTTTCGGGTGTTTCATCTCGATATTCCACCCTTCCGTCGTTATAACGATAGCTAATTAGGCGAAGATTTGACCATTCTTTATTCCGGATAGGATGGCTCCCCTGAGTGTAGTTACGCTTTACATTCTCACGGAAATACGCTCCAATATCTGCAGGAAAACCATACGCTATGATGCACGCTTCGACAGCATCATAATCACCATAAGCATATTCGCGACATACCCAATCAACATATTTAAGCACCTGGTCGATAGTAGTGATGTCAGCTTCATCCTTCTTCAACTCTGCAACCAGATATTTACAAGGAATCGTGGTCCCTTGCAAATATCGTGAGGCAAAGACATCTATCTTATCCATATAATCGATGGGCTTGAATGGAGAGGCGATGACCTGATGGGAGATGTAATCCCAATGTCCTAATATCGGCAATCTGTCCTGAGCAAGTGCTTCTATCGTAGCGGCTTCAAGAGCCATCTCATGTCCGAGCCGACCTCTGCGTACACATCCCTCTAATACAGAGCGCATTGTGATAGTGTACTCAGGACGAACCTTTTCTCGAATGGCATCATGTGTGACTGGCTCTGTTCGTATGATACCAGTCCCTGTCGTCAGCTCCTGCTGATGGCGGAGTAGGAAGATCTCTTTCAAAGAATTATTTTCCTCATCCCCGAGCTTGATAAAAGACACTTTCCAGAAAGCACGGAGCATACGGAATGTATTGGGCTTATAACTCAATATTTCATCCGTATCGATTCCGCGCTCAAAAAAAGCAGGACTACCTTTGAAGGTGCAGATCCATCTATAGCAAGGGCTTTCTTCGCCGTTGTCTACCAACAGAGAATCGCGGATATCTCCATATTGAAATTTCTGCGGAGCCGAAGCCGTAGGGTAGTTATTATATTTGCAATCGGGGCCTACTGCGATTAACTCACCGACTCCATAATACTTTCGCTTACAGAAAAAGTAGATGTTGTCACCTGGTTTCATGGACAGATAGTCTGCTAAAGTCCCTTCAAACGGCAAGGGAGCAGTTGTGCGCACATAGGTGGAGTAAACACCCTTTTGCGCGCATTCGCGTATGACCGCTGCGGGTTCGGCTATATCGCCTCCAATGGCAAATACATATCCAGCCATCAATGATCCTCCTGTATGACCTGCTCGATATAACTATTGTTGAGCCAGAAGCACTGCTTTGTCATCTCCCCGCCACCCGGTAACGGGTATGTATCGCTGGCATCTCGTCCATGTGGACGGACATGAGCTACACGACTTTCGGATGCCTTTGGCAGATTGTTGCGCATGACTCGGCCATCAAAATAGCATTCTACACCTTCACGAATGGTTTCAACTGTGCGTTCCCATACCCTTCTGACTTCTTCCAAATCATTAGCCGGGATATTCCAGAACTTTACTCGGGAAAACACATATTCGCCCCTCTGGTTCTCTCGGAAGATAACGAATAAAAACTTTGTCGGTTCAAGGTAATTACGCAATTCCGAATTATCCCATGTTTCTTCCACAATTTCTGTGAACCGGAAGGTTGGGAAAGACATACTTTCTTTGATATGCCCGTTTCTTTGGATACGAATCGTTTTAGGCACTATGTTTGCTTTTTTAAACTCATTCGTATACGCAATCTTCCCGTGGATGCCCAACATTTTTGCCAACAAGATCTCATTGACATTCTTTGCTTGTGTATCGACTCTAAAACACTCTTTAAGTTGAGTGACTGTCCAGCCAAAAAATGGGCGAAGCACATCGATGATATATTCTTCAAATGTGCGATGGCGCAACACACGCCAATTTTTTATGATGTGCTCATCTTCCTGATCACCAAAAATGAAATCGTTCAAAATATGGGTCATATAAGACGATTTCAAAGAATATGCTCGCTGTTTGGCAGGAATATGACTAAAGGGTTGCCGGCGAACCGTTGCTGCTGTTGCTCCTTTTGTGCAAGCGGCTAGATACAAGGTGTCACCTTCGGTGATCAAATGCGCTTGCCCAGCACGAATCTTTGCCATGATCTTAGCCCAGTCTTGTTCTATGATCATCAAATCTTCCAAGGGGAAACTGAAAAGAATGGCCCTATCGATACAATAATCGGCCTTAGAAACATCCTCTCGATGCTCATAAGACATGATCAACATAGTCTGACATTTATGCCAAAAGTCACTGGTCTCAAAGGTCTTTTGATATTCCGTCATGTAGTTGATGATATTGCAGACCAAGCGTTCCTTTGCTCTGATGCCTTTCTTGTTGCGGATATATGGTGTGGCCTTTAGCTCTACTCCAGCTTCTGGGAAATCGGGTTCCGATTCACTATTGGGTGTATAGCCAAACCAGCTTTCTTCAAGAACGGTCCCAATGGCTCCCTTTCCTGTCTGTATACGGCCTGTTTTATCGATATCTCGCATCGGGATGCCAATGGCTTCCTGAGCACGACGCAAGACTTCTTCCTTGGTTTTATATATGGTGCCTTCCATAGTGGCCTCCCTTCAAAAACAAAAAATAAATTACTAAAAGCTAAAAAATCCTTGATCTTTGCGCCTAAACATGGTATGATGATCACGGAGCAAATTTGACCAAAAGGCCTTGATCTTTTTGGGCGGATACGTTATACTGCTTATCTATGGATATATACATCTAGGATAACATAAAGAGAGGAAGAGTGAAAGTGCAAAAGGACCAGAACATCCGCGTCGTTGAACTTTTTGCGGGCGTCGGCGGGTTCCGTGTCGGTTTCGAGCGTTGTTCCTCTCGATTCAAGACTATCTGGGCAAATCAGTGGGAACCCGGCCAGAGCGGCCAGTGGGCATATAAATGCTATTGCAAAAATTTTGGGAACGAAGCGAATTGCTGCAATGAAGATATCGCCACTGTTTTAGACCAAGTACCGGACCATGATTTGTTGGTCGGTGGCTTCCCCTGTCAGGATTATTCCGTCGCGCACACCGGCGCACAGGGTATCGAAGGGAAAAAAGGTGTTTTGTGGTGGTCGATAAACGATATCATCCGCGCACATCATCCCAGATTTATCTTGCTCGAGAATGTGGACCGCTTGCTGAAATCTCCTGCAAAGCAGCGTGGCCGTGATTTTGGCATCATCCTGCGTTGCTTAGAAGAAGAAGGTTACCTGGCAGAGTGGCGTGTCATCAATGCTGCAGATTATGGGAATGCCCAGCGCAGACGGCGCACCTTTATTTTTGCCGTAAAGAAAGAAACTGTGGACTGCGGCCATTTGGAGCAAGGAAAGTTTGACGATGCAGCTTTTGAGTGGATCACAAGAGTCGGCTTTTTCGCCAGTGCTTTCCCGGTAGAAGCTGAACACAATGCAGACCGCAAGATGTCTGTCTCTGATTTGAACGGCTATGAGGACCTTGTGGACGTAACAGAAAATTTTGCAGCAGCTTTTTACAATGCTGGTGTGATGTTGGATGGCAAAGTGTATAGCGAAGAATTGACCCCTTGCTATATCCCGGCAGTCACATTATCCGAAATCGTAGAGGATGGGCCTGTGGATGATAAATACTATATCACAGGTGACACATTGGAAAAATGGACCTATATGAAAGGAGCCAAAAAGATAGAGCGAACCAGCAAAACTGGTTATTCGTATTGGTTTAGTGAAGGTCCTATCGCATTCCCGGATCCCTTGGACCGTCCTGGACGGACTATGCTCACCAGCGAAGGCAGTTTGAACCGCAGTACACATATCATTGAGGATAAGAGCAACGGCAAGAAACGGAAGTTGACTCCTATCGAGTGTGAACGCCTCAACGGTTTCCCGGACAATTGGACGAATACGGGGATGCCTGAGCGTCAGCGATATTTTATCATGGGAAATGCACTGGTAGTTCCTTTGATTACAAAAATGGGCGAACAGATTTTGAAAATGCTCTAAATATCAAAACGGCTGCTCTGATTTCGGAGCAGCCGTTTTTTTGCGTCCCTAATCAGTAGCGTTCGATACCTTCTGGAGTCACAACATAATGTCGAGTAGCGATGTGCCGGAGATGCGGTTTAGAAATGACGATATTGATAGGTTCTTCGGCGTATTTACGGGAAGAAGAAATGTAATAGTAGATTCCTGATACTCCTTCGATCCTAATTTTACCCGTGAGCCCTTGCATACGAAATTTATCGGCATCTGCTAATAGACGCCCTACTGTTAACCCGTTTTGCTTCAGTAAGGATAAGACATCTTGCTTTTTGATCATTAAACATTCCGTCCTTGTGAAGTCACGCCAAGTTATTCCCGCCGGAGTATCCCTATTCGCAAACGGCCATATCAACAAATAATAATCGGTATCTAGCCGGTCATTACATAGCCATCCTATAGTGGGGATACCATGCCGTAAAAACTGCACCTCAAAGGCAAAGGTCGGAAGATTCTTATTCAAATAATAAAGTTGCGCTTTCTCATCGACATTGAACACCTTGCCGTTTTTCATTGTAAAACGGACATCTGTTCCGTTCAATTGTTCTCTTTTGTCAGTGATCCGCTCTATAGAGGAATAACGTTGTGCATCTGGAAACCTGTCATAAAGATACTTGTCCAAGAAGGTAGCCAGCTGTGCTTCGGCTGACATATCCTCGGTTCGCCGACTTGCGGTAACGCTCGGCTTACTTTGTGAAGATAATGGTTCTTCTGCAACGTGCAGAGATTGGACTGGTGGATGCAAATCGGCAACCGGCGCTTCTTTTTGTTCAGAAGGCAAAGGGGAGCGTGTGCTATTCCGGAGCAGACCTGAGAATAACTTTTTTAGAAATTCTAAAGACATCAGGGCCCCCCCGCTTAGACGGAAATTATTTCTATTTGTATTCAGTTTATACCAAAAGAAAATCACCGTCAATCCTTGGGGATCATTGCTCGACATACGATTCATCAAGCATTTTATATCAACTCTATTTGCTCCCTCTTTTCCTGCTCCTTGGGTCTCTCCAATAATGTATCGACATTATATCGAAGAGCATCATACGATTTCTCTTCCTGCTGTATTTTCCGAAGTTCCGCTTGCAGGGCGGCCTTGTGGGCGTCCAGCCCATCCAGTTCCGCTTTCAGTTTTTCGGTAGAAGGAAGTTTGGTGAGCCCGGCTCTTTTGATTTCCCTGGCTGCCGCCTCGAATAAGATGATTTCGCTCTCGAAACCACGCAGGAATTTTTCCTTGTCCTTTGATGCCTTGTATCGGTCATAAACAGGTTTCAGCTTGCGGTAGGCGTCGATTTGCTTTCCCAAGAGGGTAAGGTCGGTGATTTGCTGCTCTATATCCCGCAAATCCTCCCTAGCACGAATGGCGGCGGCTGCAACGGCATCGCACCGTTCCTCCAATTCCTCATAGCTGCCGATGCCGTGTTCGGCGAGAAAGTTCATGGTGGCGGCCGCTCGTTTTAGATTTTCAATGGTCGCCCACCGCTGGTATCCGGCGTTCTGCTGGGCCTTGATATTGTTCTGAATGTCAATGAGCAGGCTGACCTTCCCGCTGCGCTGCTGGGGTTGCCTGGAAGGACGGGTACCTCCGGCAATTCGGGAGGTAACGGCTTCTTCTGTGTAATCGGCACCCAGGGTTTTGAGCCGGGTGAACCTCTCCTGATTCGGAGCCCTGGCGGAGATATACTTTCCCCGCTTGATCTCGTACCCTTCCCGTTGCAACCGGACAAGCAAATCTTCCAGGCTGGAGGACACGGGGATCAGCCGGTCGATGGTGGCTTTCAGCTTTGCCTTGTAGCTGATGCCGTTCTGTGCGGCCTGATGCTCAATGTAGCTCTTGCCCTTATCCCGGCCGGGGACAATGACGGACAAGCCGTGTTCTCGACACAACCGGTCGCTGGCTCGGCGTATCTCATGGTAGCTGCGTTTGTTGGAATGGTAGTGCTTGTGGTCCGTGAAACTGACCGCATTGAAAATCAGATGGTTGTGAATATGTCCCTTGTCGATATGGGTGGTAAGTACAAACTCGTACTTGCCACCCAATATTTCTTTTGCCAGCTGCATCCCAATCTCGTGGGCTTCCTCGGCGGAGACCTCACCAGGCTCAAAGGCTTGGATCAAGTGGCGGCCCAGGTGCGTGCCCTTGTCGATGGAATGGCGGCGTGTCCATTCAAATTCGATGTCGGCGGTTTCAGCAGCGCAGCCGAAAGAGGATACCAACAGTTTCCCATCCGTCTTTTGGGGATTGCAGATATAGTCGATTGCCGTTTTCAGCGTTGACTTAATAGGATGCGTCTTTGTAACTGCCATATCTGATCCAGCCTTTCCCGGATTTCCTCCATATCAGCATGATAGGTAGGGCCTCCGGCGTTGACCCTCTTGGCGATTTGGTTAATGTTCCGGCCAATGGCGGACAGGAGCTTATTCATCTCTTTGAAGTCCTTGGTGTCCACATAGATGATATATCCGTCAATCGCCATCTTCCGCAGGTAGGCGCCAATCTGCTTTGTCTGGAGCTGGGCCATCTTCTGCTCAATCAGCAGCCGTTCTTCCGCTGTTACAGGGCAGCGCAGGATGATGGGACGCTTACGATTTACCATAGGGTGGCACCGTCCTTTCTGTATAAGGGTTTGGGAGTCTCCCAACAAGCAATTTTGTGTTTAGGGGCAAGGGGTTCCCTAAAGCAAAAATTCGCAAGTGTAGCCACACTTGCTGTGCTTGCTCTACGCTCCTTCCTCCGTAAATACAATGCAGTAAGAGCCTAGATTTACCCGCAAAAAGTGCATTGATGCCAATTTTATTTATGTAATAACAAATTGCTTCCCTATAGGCGACATCCTTTGCGGTATATCGACCATACATTCATATTACAATATTCGTGTTAAAACATCTTTCGCCACAACTTTTTTTACTTTTTTGTGCCCTGTATCATGTATGGCAATTTTGATTGGTCAACGCTATCGCCTCTTATGAGCAAAATGCTTTCCCACACTTTGCTTTTGACTGCTCATATGTATTGCTATGCCATGCGAACACAGTTCACATCTCTATTTGCGCCCGATTGGTCAATGACCATCGGGCGCTTTCTGCTATTTATCACAGCCAAGACAAATGAAATCTATCTCTTAAATTTTTTTCAAAAAGGAGGCGTTTAGCGGGCAGAAAGCTATGTTGCAGGATTGGTAGTAGCGGAAAGGGAGAAAACCACCTGATCCCCCCCATGGAAAGGGGGTGAAACTGATGGAATCTAACCCCCGCGACTATGGCGAGCAATGCCGGTTCGATGCTTTTTGCAAGAAGGTATTGCGAAACGAGGCCAGAGCCTACCTGCGGAACATGAAACGCCAGAGAGAGCGTGAAGCCTTCTTTAGCGACTTGTCCCAGGCGGAGCTGGACAAGCTCTGCGTCGTGGATCGTTACCCCAGCGACAGCATTGTGTTCTCGTCGCACGGCTACGATCTACATATCGACAACGAGCTTGTGGCCGAGGCTTTCTCCGCATTGCCGCAGATGGAGCAGAGCATTTTGATTTTGCACTGCACCCTGGACCTGGCAGACGGTGAGATTGGCAATCTCGTTGGGATGTCCCGGAGCGCCGTTCAGCGGCACCGGACAAAGGCACTGCAGGAGCTGCGCGAAGCATTGTCGGCGCTGATGCCGAAAGGAGGCTGAGGAAGATGACAGAGCCCATCCACAAGGGAAAGGACCTGCCGCCCGTTTGGGTGATCCACGCGGCCTCCAGTGGTGACAGCGAGGCCATGGAGCAAGTGCTGCGGTACTACGACGACTATATGAGCCGCCTGTGTACCGGTACCCTCTATGACAAGGACGGAACGCCTCATGTGTGCGTGGATACCCACATGAAGCGCTGTCTGGAAATCCGACTAATCCGGGCCGTGATGCGCGCCTGATTCTTTCAGCCCTGGCAGAAGGCAAACGGCTTACCCTTTCCTCCTTTGCCGATGCCGGGGACTGAACCCACCTTGACAAAGAAAGCCTTCGGGCAGCATAAGGCAGACGGATACGATCTGTCTGTGTGGAGCCGGTCGGCCGGTGCGCCATGACCCTGTTGCAAGTCCGCAGGACGGGACCCCTACCAAACAGGTGAGCGACAAAACTAGGCCGCGAAACAGGTGTGGCAGCCTGTGGGCGAGGATGCACAGACAGGATAATGAGACTCCCGCGTTGAACGCCCTCAAAGCATTGCGCGGCGCACCCATCAGAATGGGCCGGGGTGAGATTCCCGTGGAGCTGCGGCCAGCAGCCATCCGTTTTTTGCCTCTTTTATTTTCAGATAAATCTTCTGCTTTTCTGTTTACGGATAATTCGTAAACTTTTTATTAGCAGCAGACAAACCCGAAACGGCGCGGTACAATGAGGGTGGAAGTTATGAATGAACACCCTTTTGCGTGCCGTTTCCGATTAGAAAGGGGGCAACCATGTCACAAACATGGAACGGTACGAAGAAGGAGCCTCCAGAACGAAGAACTTATACGGTTGAGGACATTGCTCATATCCTGGGCATTGGTCGGACTTCCGCTTATCTTCTCGTGAAGGAAGGGCACTTTAAAATCGTACGAATTGGTAACGCCATACGGATTTCCAAGCGGTCATTTGACGAGTGGCTGGAGTCACTTGATTTGTGACAGAAGAAAGGAAGTAACGCTATGGCATCTATCATCAAACGCAAAAAGAACTATTCTATCGTCTACAACTACACGGACGAGAACGGTGAGACCCGGCAAAAATGGGAGACCCGCACTTCCTACCAAGACGCATTGAAGCGTAAGGCGGAGGTAGAAAACCAACAGTTCACGAGAACTTTTCTCCCGCCCACCGATCAAACCATTGCGGAGTTCCTTTTGGACTTTGTTTCGCTCTATGGTGAAAAGCGGTGGGGCGTATCCATGTACGACAGCCAAAACTCGCTGATTTCCAACTACATCAACCCCATTATTGGAGATTTGAAGGTCCAGGAGGTCACGCCACGAGTAGTGGACAAGTACATCCAGACTTTGCAGAAAACCCCCGCTGTTTCCACGAAGATGCATAAAGCAAAAACGCAATATGTAACGAACCAAACGATTGAGAAAATCATCAAACTTCTGCGTTGTGCTTTTAAGCAAGCTGTCCGTTGGGAACTGATTGCCAAAAATCCTTTTGACAATGTTATCCTACCGAAGAGCGAATATAAAAAGCGGGACATTTGGGATGCGGGAATGATCCGCACCGCCTTGGATCAGTGTACTGACAGCAAGCTCTATGTGGCTATGAACCTCTCTTTTGCCTGTTCATTGCGTATGGGGGAAATTCTGGGGCTGACCTGGAGCAACGTCCACATCTCCGATGAAGAAATTGCTGCCGACAATGCCTATGTTTACATCGACAAGGAACTGACGCGGGCCTCCAAGCGGGCCATTGAGATGTTGGGGCAAAAGGACATCTACCATGTGTTCACGCCTTTATTTCCCAACACCAGCACAAGAGTCATCTTGAAAAAGCCAAAGACCGATTCCAGTATCCGCAAGGTGTGGCTTCCCAAGACCCTAGCTTACATTTTGCGAGAATGGAAAGCCTCCCAGGATGAACTTCGGGGATTTCTCGGTGACGAGTATCAGGACTATGATTTAGTGGTGGCACTGCCCAATGGTCGGCCTTGCGAGGATCGTATCATCCTGAAGGAATTTGAAAAGCTGCGCGAGAAGGCCGGACTGCCCAGAGTCGTTTTTCATTCCCTCCGACATTCCAGCACGACCTACAAGCTGAAACTCAACCATGGCGACCTGAAGGCCACTCAGGGCGATACGGGACACGCAGAGATCGACATGATCACCAGCGTGTATGCTCATATTCTGGACGAGGACCGCAAGATCAACGCCCAGAAGTTTGAGAGTGCCTTCTACGCAAATCCCGACTTGCGTTCGGTTCGTCCCCCAGAGGAAGAAAAGGAACCGGTGCCCGCCGCATTGGATTTGGAGGCCCTGGTGGAACAGCTTCGCAAGTCGCCGGAACTGGCCAACACACTGGCTGCATTGCTGGTGTCGGCCCCATCCGAAAAATAGGGCGGGAAAATCGTATTAGCAAATCGGCGTTTTTTATTAGCAAGGCCGGAAAAATAGTTCGAAGCCAATTAGCAGGCATACAGCGGAAAATGTATAAAATCGTTCCTGCGGAGCGGCAAGAATACTCCGAAGAAACGATAACAAAAAACCGCTGTAAACCATCGAAAAACGGCTTACAGCGGTCATTTTTGGCACCCCCGGCTGGGTTCGAACCAGTGGCCTGTCGCTTAGGAGGCGACCGCTCTATCCAACTGAGCTACGGGGGCTTATACAGAAAATATTCAATTTTGCAGAGCTCCAGGATTCGAACGATTCGATTTTTAGGAGGCGGCCGCTCTATCCAACTGAGCTACGGGGGCACAACAGCGTTATTTTAGCGCAAAGGGCGGCGGGTGTCAATGACCGGCGGCGGAAACGGGCCGCACGGTTGCGCGCGGCGGGAAATCATGGTATGATAAACAGACTGCGCAAAGGAGGTAGCCCCATGCGTCTCATCCGCGAGGAAAAAACCTTCATCCGGGAGGCCGTTTTGCTCATGCTCCCGATGATCTTGCAAAATTTTGTGACGTTTTCCATGTCCATGGCCGACACGTTCATGGTCGGCGTGCTCGGCGAGACGGCGCTCGCCGCCGTGACGATGGCCAACAGTCCGTTTTACGTCATGCAGCTGATGATCTTCGGCGTGCAGAGCGGCATGAGCGTGCTCGTGGCGCAGTACCACGGCCGCGGCGATCAGGAGGCCATCAACCGCGTGATGGGCATCGCGCTGTTCGTGTCCACGACGATCACGGGCCTGCTCGCCATCACGGCGTTCTGCATCCCGGAGCAGATCATGCGCGTGCTCACCAACAATGCCGACCTCGTCGCGCCCGGCGCGGCGTACACGCGCTACGTCGGCTTTTCGTATTTCTTCTCCGCCATCAGCGGCGTGTACATCGCCGCCCAGCGCAGCACGGAAAATCCCCGCCTCGGCGCCGTGCTGCTCACCGTGTCCGGCGCGCTGAACATCTTCCTCAACTGGGTGCTCATCTACGGCAAGCTCGGCGCGCCCATGCTCGGCTGCGCGGGCGCGGCCGTCGCCACGCTCATCAGCCGCGCGTTCGAGGTCGCGGTGCTGTGCGTGTATGCCGCCGTCAGCCGCCGGCTGCCGCTCATGCCGCGCGCGCTGCTGCACCCCGGCCGCGTGATCGCAAAGGACTTCGCCAAATACGCCCTGCCCGTCGTGTGCAACGAGTGCCTGTGGTCGCTCGCGTTTTCGCTCTACACGGTCATCATGGGGCATATGGCGGACAACACGCCCATCCTCTCGGCCTACACCATCGCCGGGAATCTGCAGCGCATGATGACCCCGGCGTCGTTCGCCGCGGGCGGCGCGGCTGCCGTGCTCATCGGGCGGGAGATCGGCCGCGGCAACCGCGGCAGCGTGCAGCGCAAGGCGTGGGTGCTCGACGCTCTGGCGCTCGTCGTCGGATTCGTGTGCATGGGCATCATCGCGCTCGTGCGCAATGTGCTGCTGCGGCCGTACATCCTGCCGCTGATGCACATGGAGGGCGAAGCGTGCGACATTGCGATGTATATGATGGGGATCTTGATGCTCGTGCAGCCGGTGTCGAGCGTGAGCCTGACGAACATCGTCGGCGTGCTGCGCGGCGGCGGCGACGTGCGCTATGCGATGCTGTGCGACGTCGGGCCGCTGTACGCCGTGTGCCTGCCGCTGGCGGCGCTCGCGGCGCTGGTGTGGAAGCTCGACATCCGGTATGTGTACCCGCTCATGTCGATCGATGTGATCGTGCAGATCTTTTTGTGTTTCCCGCGGCTGCGCTCCGGCAGGTGGATCCACGATGTGACCCGCGGCGCGGGGGAGCTGGAGGCGTGACGGGGGCATTGCCAAAGGCAATGCAGGATCTCATCCGAGGCGGGCCTTGCCCCCTCGGGCTCCCCTGCGGCTCAGACGCTCTTGGGATGGTGCGTCATTCGCTTCGTGAGGAGAAGGCATTGCCAAAGGCAATGCAGGATCTCATCCGAGGCGGGCTTTGCCCCCTCGGGCTCCCCTGCGGCTCAGACGCTCTTGGGATGGTGCGCCATTCGCTTCGTGAGGAGAAGGCGGGGGGCGCGGGGCAAATGCCCCAATATGCGAAAAAGGCTCGCCCAATCGGGCGAGCCTTGTTCGGTGCAATCATTGCAATTCACACAGCGCGGGTGACCTTGCCGCTGCGGAGGCAGCGGGTGCATGCGTAGACGTGCTGGGGTTTGCCGTCCACGATGGCCTTGACGCGCTTCACATTGGGTTTCCAAGTGCGGTTCGAGCGGCGGTGAGAGTGGCTCACTTTGATGCCGAAGCTCAAGCCCTTGTCGCAAAACTGACATTTTGCCATTGGTTGAAGCACCTCCTTCTCTATTGTCTGCGAGAACAGCTTTCTCATAATAGCAGAAACCCCGGCCGATTGCAAGATGATTTTCACATTTTCTGCGCATTTTCCGTTCGGCGGCCGGAAAAAATGCCCGGCACGCTGCAAAAGCCGTTGCCAAACGCCGCCGCTTTGGGTACAATGGGAAGCGGGGGAGCAGGTGCTCCGCCCGGACGAAACAACTTCGCCGCCGCACCGGCGGCTTTACCGGAAAGGAGGCGCGCACGATGGGCGCACCGCATTATACCGTCGCGCTGCAAAAAATCGCTGCTGAGCAGGGGCTGACCGTCCTGCACGCGGCCCAGGACTACGCCACGCGCGAGATCCGCACCGCCGACGTCAACCGCCCGGGGCTGCAGCTCGCCGGGTTTTACAACTACTTCGACCCCGAGCGGATGCAGATCATCGGCCGCGTCGAGAGCACGTATCTCGAGACGCTGACCCCCGACCAGCGGCGCGAACGCTTTGAGCAGTTCATGCGCTACAACATCATCGGCCTCGTCATCTGCCACGGGATGGACCCGTTTCCCGAGTGTCTGGAGATGGCCGAAAAGTACGACCGCAACCTCTTTCTCGTGCGCAAGGACACGTCGGAGTTCATGGCCGACCTCATCGCCGCGCTCTCGAGCTATCTCGCCCCGCGTCTGACGCAGCACGGCGTGCTCGTCGAGGTGTTCGGCGAGGGCGTGCTCATCACGGGCGACAGCGGCGTCGGCAAGAGCGAGACGGCGCTCGAGCTCATCAAGCGCGGCCACCGCCTCGTCGCGGACGACGCCGTGGAGATCAAGCGCATCAACCGCACGACGCTCATGGGCTCCGCGCCCGAGATGATCCGCTACTACATGGAGCTGCGCGGCATCGGCGTGATCGACGCGCGGCAGATCTATGGCGTCGGCGCCGTCAAGCCCGAGACGCGCGTGGATCTCGTCGTGCAGCTCGAGCCGTGGGAGGACGGCCGGGCCTATGACCGGCTGGGCCTGACGACGGAATACTGCGAGATCCTCAATGTGCGCGTGCCGTGCGTGACGATCCCGGTCGGGCCGGGGCGCAACCTCGCGGTCATCCTCGAGCTCGCCGCCATGAACAACCGCCAGAAGGGCATGGGCTACAACGCGGCGCAGAAGCTCGCCGACGAGCACGACCGCGGCATCGACCTCGGCATCGGGTTCTGACCCGGAAAGGAACAGGAAGTTATGACGAATCTGGACCCCATCGTCCGCGCGCTGCGCGAGCAGCTGCCGGAGCTGGAGATTTTGGAATATGAACCGATGCGCGCGCACTGCTCGTTTCGCATCGGCGGGCCGGCGCGCGCGCTCGTGCGCCCCGCGTCCGCGGAGGAGACGGCGGCCGTCTGCCGCATCGTGCGCGGCGGCGGCGCGCAGCCGCTCCTCATCGGCAACGGCACGAACCTGCTGATCACCGACGGCGATGTTGACCGCATCGTCGTGCAGATGGGCGAGCGCATGGCGGACGTGGCGCGCACCGACGCGACGCACCTGCGCGCGGGCGCGGGCATCCCGCTCGCGCGGCTGGCGCAGGCGGCGCTGGGCTATGGGCTCGCGGGGCTGGAATTTGCCCACGGCATCCCCGGCTCGCTGGGCGGCGCGGTGTCGATGAACGCGGGCGCTTACGGCGGCGAGATGAAGGACGTCGTCGTCTCCACGCGCTATCTTGACCATGACCTGAACCTGTGCGAGGCAGAGGGCGTGGCGCATGATTTCGGCTACCGGCACAGCGTGTTTTCCGACACGGACTGCGTCGTGCTCGGCAGCACGCTCGCGCTCACGCCGGGCGACCCGGCGGAGATCCGGGCGCGTATGCTCGACCTGAGCGAGCGCCGCCGCAGCCGCCAGCCGCTCGACCTGCCGAGCGCGGGCAGCACGTTCAAGCGCCCCGCGGGGGGCTACGCCGCTGCGCTCATCGACGCGGCCGGCCTCAAGGGCTATGCCGTCGGCGGCGCGCAGGTGAGTGAAAAGCACGCGGGCTTCGTCGTCAACCGCGGCGGGGCCACGTTTGACGATGTGCTGCGGCTCATGGATCACATCCGCAGCGAGGTGCTGCGCACGTCCGGCGTGGAGCTCGAGCCGGAAGTGAAGATCATCCGGGGGTGACGGGATGGAATTTCTGATCGTATCGGGCCTGTCCGGCGGCGGCAAGAGCCGCGCGGCCGATGTGCTGGAGGATCTGGACTTTTACTGCGTGGACAATATGCCCACGGCACTGCTGACGAAGTTTGCAGAGCTGTGCCTTGCCACGCGCGGACGGTATGAAAAGGTCGCGCTCGTGACGGACATCCGCAGTCAGGAGAGCTTTTCCGAGCTGTTTGCCGCGCTCGGGGAGCTTGGGAGCATGGGCGTGCACTACCGCATTCTGTTCGTCGAGGCGTCGGAGAGCGCCATCGTGCGCCGCTACAAGGAGTCGCGCCGGCCGCACCCGCTGCAGGCCGAGAGCGGCTGCTCTCTGCCCGAGGCCGTGCGCCGCGAGAGCGAGCTGCTCGCCCCCGTGCGCGAGCGCGCAGACTTCGTCATCAACACGACGGGCCTCACGCTCGCCATGCTGCAAAAGCGCATCTGCGAGTATTTTGCCGACGGCGGCACGCGGCGCGACATTCTCGTCAACGTCGTGTCCTTCGGCTTCAAGTACGGCATCCCGATCGACGCCGACCTCGTGTTCGACGTGCGCTTTCTGCCGAACCCGTTTTACGTCGAAAAGCTCCGCCCCATGAGCGGCATGGACGCCGAGGTGCAGGAATACGTCCTGCGCAGCGACGTGGCGAAAAATTTCCTCTCCAAGCTCACCGACATGGTCGATTTTCTCCTGCCGCAGTACGCCGCCGAGGGGCGCTATGCGCTCACGATCGGCATCGGCTGCACGGGCGGGCAGCACCGCAGCGTGGCCGTGGCCAAGGTACTGACGGACTACCTCGCCGCGCGCGACGCCAACGTCCGCCTGCGCAACCGGGACTTTCCCAAGACCTGACGGAGGCGCGCCATGTCCTTTGCATCCGAAGTGAAAAACGAGCTGTGCCGCGTGCCGGTCAGCCGCCACTGCTGCGCCGTGGCCGAGGCCTACGGCGTGCTGCTGTACTGCCACACGTTCACGACGCGGGAGATCCGCATCGTCACGGCGTGCGACGCCTTTGCCGAGCGGCTGCCAAAGCTGTTTCGCCGCGCGTTCGGCGCGCACTTTGCCCTGCCGTCCGGGGAAAAGGCCGGCGGCCGCCACGTGCTGACCATCACCGACCGCGCCGCCGTCGAGACGGTGTTCGCCGCCTTCGGCGCCGATCTCTCGCGCACGGTCGCGCACCACATCAACCTCGCCGTGCTCGAGAACGACTGCTGCAAGGCGTCGTTCCTGCGGGGGGCGTTTCTCGCGGGCGGCAGCGTGACCGCCCCGAGCAAGAACTACCACCTCGAGCTCATCACGGCGCACGCGAGCGTCAGCCGCGAGACGGCCGCCCTGCTCACGGAGCTGGGCTTTGCCGCGCGCAGCATCGACCGCGGCGCGAACACCGTGCTCTATTTCAAGAAGTCCGAGGCCATCGAGGACTTCCTGACCAAGATCGGCGCGCCCTGCGCCGCCATGGACATCATGTCCGCCAAGGTGGAGAAGTCCATGAACAACTCCATCAACCGCAAGGTCAACTGCGACACCGCCAACGCCGACAAGGTCGTCGCCGCGGCGCAGGAGCAGATCGACGCCATCCGCCGCATCGAGCGCGACTACGGGCTCGACGTGCTGCCGGAAAAGCTGCAGAGCGCGGCGCTGCTGCGCATTGCCAATCCCGAGGCCAGCCTGGCCGACCTCGCCACGCTCTCGTATCCGCCGGTGACGAAGAGCTGCCTGAACTACCGGCTGAAAAAACTCATGGAATTTCACATGGACGACTGAAAGGAACGCACGATGGGGTTTGCACACCTGCACGTACATAGTGAATACAGCCTGCTCGACGGCGCATGCCGCATCGGGCCGCTCATCGAGCGCGCCAAGGAGCTGGGCCAGACCGCGCTGGCGATCACCGACCACGGTGTCATGTACGGCGCGGTCGCTTTTTACAAGGCGGCGGTCGCTGCCGGCATCCGGCCGATCATCGGCTGCGAGGTCTATGTCGCCCCGCGCGGCATGACCGACCGCGTCCACGGCGTGGACGATGCCTACACGCACCTGATCCTGCTCTGCCGGGACGAGACGGGCTACCACAACCTGTGCTATCTCGTGTCGGCCGCGTTCGAGCGCGGGTTTTACGGCAAGCCGCGCATCGACTGGTCGCTGCTGCACAAACATGCAGACGGTCTCATCTGCCTGAGCGGCTGTGTGGCGGGCGACATTCCGCGCGCGGTGCTGCGGGGAGATTATGAGGCGGCCAAGGCACGCGCCGTGGAGCTGCAGGAGCTCTTCGGTGAGGGAAACTTCTACCTCGAGCTGCAGAACCACCACATGACCGACGAGGCGCGCGTGCGCGCGGCGCTGCTGCGCATCCACCGCGAGACGGGCATCCCCCTCGCGGCGACGAACGACGTACACTATATTAAAAAACAGGACGCCTACGATCAGGACGTGCTGCTGTGCATCCAGACCGGGCAGACGCTCGACAGCCCGGACCGCCTGCGCTTCCCGAACGATGAGTTTTACCTCAAGAGCGAGGCCGAGATGCGCGCGCTCTTTGACGAATATCCCGACGCGGTGGAAAACACGCAGCGCATTGCTGACCGGTGTCATTTTGACTTCACGTTCGGCCACTACCACCTGCCGCGCTTTCTGCTGCCGGAGGGGGAGACGGACGCGGACGCCTATCTTACGAAGCTGTGCGCGCGCGGCTTTGAAAAACGCTACGGCGACCGGCCGGAGGTGCGAAAGCGTCTGGATTATGAGCTCAACATGATCCGGCGCATGGGCTTTGTGGACTACTTTCTCATCGTGAGCGATTTCATCGGCTACGCCAAGGCCCAGCACATCCCCGTCGGGCCGGGGCGCGGCAGCGCTGCCGGCAGCGTCGTGTCCTACTGCCTCGGCATCACGGACGTGGACCCCGTGCAGTATAACCTCTACTTCGAGCGCTTTCTCAACCCCGAGCGCGTAAGCATGCCGGATATCGACGTGGACTTCTGCGTGCAGCGGCGCGGGGAAGTGATCGACTACGTGATCCGCAAATACGGCGCCGACCACGTGGCGCAGATCGTCACGTTCGGCACGATGGCCGCGCGCGCGGCAGTGCGCGATGTCGGCCGGGTCATGAACATGACCTACGCCGAGGTGGACGCTGTGGCCAAGGCCATCCCCGGCGGCATCAACACCACGCTCGACGAGGCGCTGCAGCAGTCGCAGACGCTGCGCGCCATGTATGACGGGGACGACCGGCTGCACCAGCTCATCGACACGGCCCGCGCCATCGAGGGCATGCCGCGGCATGCGTCCACGCACGCGGCGGGCGTGGTCATCACGGAGCAGCCGGTGTACGCCTACGTGCCGCTGGCGAGCAACGACGGCGCGCTCGTGTGCCAGTTCCAGATGACGACGCTCGAGGAGCTGGGGCTGCTGAAGATGGACTTTCTCGGCCTGCGCAACCTCACCGTGCTCGAGGACGCGGCGCGGCAGGTGCGCCGCCGCGAGCCGGGGTTCCAGGTCGAGCACATCCCGCTCGACGATAAGAAGACGTTTGACATGCTCGCCGCCGGGCGCACCGTCGGCGTGTTCCAGCTCGAGAGCGCGGGCATCACGGCCGTGTGCATGGGGCTGCGCCCGCGCAGCATCGAGGACATCACCGCCGTCATCGCGCTCTACCGCCCCGGGCCGATGGAGAGCATCCCGCGGTTTCTCGCCTGCTCGGCGCACCCGGAGCGCATCACCTACAAGCACCCGCTGCTCGAGCCGATCCTGTCCGTGACCTACGGCTGCATCGTCTATCAGGAGCAGGTCATCGAGATCTTCCGGCAGCTGGCCGGGTTCTCGCTCGGGCAGGCGGACATGATCCGCCGCGCCATGTCGAAGAAGAAAGAGGCCGTCATTACGGCCGAGCGCGCCGCCTTCGTGCACGGCGACCCCGAGCGCAGCATCCCCGGCGCGGTGGCGCGCGGTGTGCCGGAGCAGACGGCAAACGAGATCTACGACGAGATCCTCGCCTTTGCGAGCTACGCCTTCAACAAGGCGCACGCCGTGTCCTACGCCATCGTGTCCTACCGCACGGCGTACATGAAGCGCAACTACCCGCACGAATACATGGCAGCGCTTTTGACCTCCGTGCTCGACAACACGCCGAAGGTCACGGAGTACATCGCCGAGTGCCGCGAGCTGGGCATCCGCCTGCTGCCGCCGGACATCAATGCGTCCGACGCCGACTTCACCGTCGAGGAGGGTGATCTGCGCTTCGGCCTTGTGGCCATCAAGGGCGTGGGGCGCGGACTCATCCAGGCGCTCATGCGCGAGCGGGAGATCGGCGGGCCGTTCACGGCGTTTGACGAGTTCTGCCGCCGCATGAACGGGCACGACCTCAACCGCCGCGCCGTCGAGAGCCTCATCCGCGCCGGGTGCTTCGACCGCATGGGCTACAAGCGCAAGGCACTCATGCAGTCGGTCGACCGCGTGCTGGGCGGCGCGGCGAGCGAGAGCCGCATGAACCTCACCGGCCAGATGAACCTCTTCAGCGCGCCGGACGACGGGGGCCAGCCCGCCGACACGACGCAGCTCGTGCTGCCGGACGTGGAGGAGTTCACGCGCGCGGAGCTCATAGCCATGGAGCGCGAGACGACGGGGCTGTACCTCACCGGCCACCCGATGGACGACTACCGCGCGCTCGCGCAGCAGGCCAAGGCCGCGCCCATGGGCGACATTCTCGCAAGCTTCCACGCCCCGGCCACGGCCGCGCACCGCTACCGCGACGGGCAGCGCGTCGTGCTGGCCGGTATCTGCACCGCCAGCCGCGAGCGCGCCACGCGCAAGAACACCCGCATGGCCTACCTCCAGCTCGAGGACGACAGTGGCAGCATGGAGGTGCTCGTGTTTTCGCCCGCGCTCGACGCCTGCCGCGACCTGCTAGCGCAGGAAAACCCCGCGCTGTTCGTCGCCGGGCGCATCTCGACGCGGGATGAATCCGACCCGCAGCTCGTGGCGGACAAGGTCCTGCCGCTGACGGAGCAGGGGCTCGAGACCCTGCGCACGCCGCCGCGCCGCGACCCGCCGCCGCGGCCCGAACCGCCGAAGCGGCACCGGCTCTGGGTGCGGCTGCCGGATAAGGACCACCCGGCCGTGAAGCGCATCGAGCTCATCCTCGAGATGTTCCCCGGCGACGAGCAGCTCGTGCTCGTGTTTGAGGACACGGGCCGGCGCGCCGCGGCCCGCTGCGTCGTGCACCCCGCGCTCGTCGAGGAGCTGCGCGAGCTGGCAGGGCCGGGCAATGTCGCCGTCACGGAGGAGAAAAGCCGTTGACGCGCCGGGCATTTTATGGTATCATGAACGTTAATTTATCTCCCGACCGGATAGGCACCGGCCGGGGGAGGTATTCAGGAGTGTGATGATCCGCAATGGACGCTGGCCCTAAGCAGGATTTATGGAATATTTTGCCTGTTATCATCGTGCTGCTCCTTGGCGCGGCCTATTTCGCCGTCATGGAGACAGCGTTTGCATCCGCGAGCCGCATCCGGCTCAAAGCCGCCGCTGACCACGGCAACCGCCGCGCCGAGCAGGCGCTGTATGTGCTCGACCACTTCGATCAGGCGATCACGACGCTGCTGATCGGCACGAACATTCTGCACCTGACGATCGCAACGCTCGTGACCGTGGCCGTGCAGCGGCAGTGGGGCATGTGGGCCGTCACCGCCGGCACGCTCGTCACGACCGTGGTCGTGTTCTTCGCCGGCGAGATGCTGCCGAAGAGCATCGCCAAGAAATACGCCGAGCGGCTGGCCATGCGCACGGCGCGCTCACTGCGGTTTTTCATGGTGCTCTTCAAACCCCTGTCGGCCCTGCTCACCGCCTTCGGCAACGCCGTCGCCCGCCGCATCCGGACGGAGCCCGCCGTGACCGTGACGGAGGATGAGCTGGCCGACATCATCGAAAACATGACCGACGACGGGGAGCTGACCGCCGAGCGCGGCGAGCTCATGAGCTCGGCCCTGTCGTTTGCAGACGTGCCGGTCGAGAGCGTCATCACGGCGCGCGTGGACGTCGCCGCCGTGGACGTGGACGATCCCCCGGAGGAGATCCTCGCCTACGTGCGCGAGCAGCGCCACAGCCGTCTGCCCGTGTATGCCGACAGCATTGACAATGTGATCGGCATCCTGCAGATCCGCAAATACATCAAGGCGTGCATTGCCGCCGGCGGCAAGGCCGTGGACGTGCGCCCCCTGCTCGACGAGCCCGTGTTCGTGCACCAGAGCACCCTCATCGCCGAGGTGCTGCCCGAGCTGAGCAGCCGCAAGGCAAACCTCGCCATCGTCACCGACAACTACGGCGGCACGCTCGGCATCGTGACCGTGGAGGACATCGTCGAGGAGCTCGTCGGCGAGATCTGGGACGAGGACGACGTGGTCGAGGAGTCGTTCGTGCCGCTCGGCGGCGGTCGCTACGAGGTCGATGCCGAGATGACCGTCGGCGAGGTGTTCGACCGGCTCGACTACACCGACCCCGAGGACGACGAGGAGCTGCGCTACAAGCTGCTCGGCGAGTGGACGTATGAGCAGTTTTCCTACATCCCGCGCGAGCGGGAGGGCTTCCGCTATCACCGGCTCGACGTGCGCATTTCCGACATGAAGCAAAAGCGCATCGTCAAGCTCGTCGTGCGCCTGCTGCCGGAGGAGACCGACGAGGCCGCCCCCGCGGACGCCGCCCCGGAGAAAGGGGGCGAGCCGGCATGAGCATCGTGTGGTATTTTGCCGCGCTCGTCGTGCTGATCGCGCTGTCGGCGTTCTTCTCCGCGTCGGAAATGTCGTATTCGTCGGCCAACCGCCTGCGGCTCGAAAACGCCGCCGAGGACGGCGACCGCCGCGCGAAAACGGCCGTCGGCATCCTCGACCACTTCGACCGCACCCTCAGCGCCATCCTCATCGGCAACAACCTCGTCAACATCGCGGCGTCGTCGCTCGGCTCCGTGATCGTCATCCTGCTCGCGGGCGAGCAGTGGACGTGGGTGTCCACCGTCGTGCTGACGCTGCTGGTCATCATCTTCGGCGAGACGATGCCGAAGATCGTCGCCAAGCAGAACGCCAACGGCATCGCCCTGCGCAATGCCTATATCATCCGCGCGCTGTCGGTCATCCTCTACCCCGTGATCTGGCTCGTCGTCGGGCTCGTGCACCTCATCACGCGCCCGCTGCACGGCGATGCCGGCGACGGCGATCCCGAGGAGGCCGCCTCGCAGGAACTGCAGTCGATCATCGAGACGGCCGAGGACGAGGACGTGCTCGACGAGGACCGCAGCGAGTTGCTGCGCTCCGCGCTCGACTTTTCCGACGTCAGCGCGAGCGAGGCCATGACCGCCCGCGTCGACATGGTCGCCATCGACATCGACGACGACTGGGACGAGATCGTGCGCATCATCAACGATTCGTCGTATTCCCGCCTGCCGGTCTACTCCGGCAGCGTGGACAATATCATCGGTTTTCTGTATCTCAACCGCTTTTTCAAGGCCATGATGGACGGCCGGCCGGACGATCTGCGCGCGCAGCTCATTCCGCCGTGCTTCGTCTACAAGACCACGCGCCTGCCCGACGTGCTGGCAAAGCTCCGCCGCGAGCAGAAGCACCTCGCCGTCGTCACGGACGAGTTCGGCGGCACGCTCGGCGTCATCACGATGGAGGACGTGCTCGAGGAGCTCGTCGGCGACATCTGGGACGAGAAGGACGTGGTGGAAAACGAGGTCGTCACGCGGCCCGACGGCGGCTATGAGCTCGACGGCGCCATGACGCTCTCGGACTTTCTTGAGCTGCTCGACTGGAACGAGGACGCCCTCGACGACGCCGACAGCACCACCGTCGGCGGCTGGACGCTCGAGCGCTTCGGCACGTTCCCGAAGGTGGGCGACAGCTTCCGGTACGAAAACCTCACCGTCACGGTCCTCGCCATGGACGGCCGCCGCGTCGAGCGCGTGCTCGTGCAGCCCGACCCGGACGCGGACAAGGACAAGGACGCATAACGCATTCCGGTCGATGATCCGGCCTGTGCAAATTTTGCACAGGCCGGATTTTTGCTTACTTGTGTGAGGCATCTTGTGCCCGGAGTGGGAAAATTTGCCCAAGCGGCGCAAGATGTGGCGATTTGTATCAGAAAACTGTTAGTGTGTGAAAGTTTTTGCACACGAACAGGCATAAAGTTTCATTTTTTCGCTTGAAATTTGCACAAATTGCAGGTATAATGAACGCATATTGAATCTTTGCAAGAGGAAAATTTCAAAAAGGAGAGAATCAACTATGAAGTTCAACAAAATCGTGGCGCTGGCGCTCGCCCTCGTCATGGTGTTTGCGCTGTGCGCCTGCGGCGGCGGCAATACCGACACCAAGACCGACGACACGGGTTCCGCTTCCAAGGTCGATACCAACACCGTCTCCGTCGGCGCGATCGTCATCGCCCGCGACGATGTCCCGACCGACGAGATCTATGCGTTCGTGTCCACCATCTTTGACAATCTCGACGCCATCACCGCTCAGCACGCCAAGGGCGCGGAGCTGAGCATCGAGGCTGCCGCCTCCGTCAAGGGCGTGCCGTATCACCCCGGCGCTGCCAAGTACTTTGAGGAGAAGGGCTTCAAGGTCGACGCGGTCAAGGAAGGCGCCGGCAACGGCACTGCTTCCGCGCTCAGCTTCGGCACCGGCGGCGAGTCCGGCACGTACTACGCCTTCGGCGGCGTGCTCGCTTCCTTCGTCTCCGGCAAGTCCGACTGCAAGGTCACGGCCCTCACCTCCGGCGGCTCTCAGGCCAACGTCGAGGATCTGACCAACGGCAACGTCCAGCTCGCGTTCGTGCAGAGCGACGTCATGAACTACGCCTACAACGGCCAGCGCCTGTTTGACAGCCCCGTCACCGGCTTCTCCGTCGTGGCTCAGCTGTATCAGGAGCAGGTGCAGATCGTCACCACCAACCCCGACATCAAGACCGTTGCCGACCTCGCCGGCAAGAAGGTTTCCATCGGTGCAGCCGGCTCGGGCGTGTACTTCAACGCCATTGACGTGCTCAGCGCTTACGACCTCAAGGAGTCTGACATCTCTGCCGTGTACCAGAGCTTCGGCGACAGCGCCGAGAGCCTGAAGGACGGCAAGATCGACGCCGCGTTCATCGTCGCCGGTGCGCCCACCACGGCCATCACCGACCTTGCCACCGCCGGCAGCGTCTACCTTGTCAGCCTCGACGACAGCCACGTGCAGTCCCTGCTTTCCGCTTCCCCGTACTACACCGCCGCCACCATCAAGGCCGGCACCTATTGATGCCCGAGGCGGTGATGCGCTGCATCCCGTAAACGTTCGCTACGGCGTCAGTACCCCTGACGCCGTAGCTTTTCCATCCTAACCGGAACGGAGGTTTCCCTCTATGTCTGACAACAAAAAGGCCGCGGACGCCGCGGCAAGCGCTTCGCTGCAGGAGGAAATGGACGCCGTCATGCGCAAGTATGACCGCGAATCCGCCACCCGCATCTGGGCGGGCAAGCCCAAGATCGTTATCTCCGTCGTCATGGCGCTGTTTTCGGTCTACTGCATCTGGTCGACGCTGTTCAGCACGGCCGCGCTCGAGATCCGCCTGACCGCGTTCCTCGGGCTGATCGTCATCATGGGCTACCTGACCTACCCCGCCAGCAAGAAGCATGTGCACGCCAACCGCCTGCCGTGGTACGATATCGTCATCATGGTCATCGGCGCGGCTGCGTTTTTCTACTATTGCTTTAACTACTCCGTGCTCATCAAGACGCTCACCAGCGCCGCCAAGATGACGCCGTTTCTCATCGCCGTCGGCGTGGCCGGCATCCTCGTGCTGGCCGAGCTGTGCCGCCGCTGCGTCGGCCTGCCGATCCTCGTGGTCGTCGGCGCGCTGCTCGTGTACACGTTCGTGAGCATGCTCAACGCCGGGCAGACGTTCCAGCAGGTGCTCAGCCGCGTGATCTACACGCTCTTTTTCGGCACGTCCGGCGTGCTGAGCACGCCCGTGCAGGTGTGCGCGAAGTTCATCGCCGTGTTCATCATCTTCGGCGGCTTCCTTGAGAGAACCGGCATCGCCAGCTTCTTCATTGACGCAGCCAACGCCATCGCCGGCTGGACCTCCGGCGGCCCGGCCAAGGTCGCCGTTATCTCGTCCGCGCTGTGCGGCATGGTGTCCGGCTCGTCCGTCGGCAACACCGTCACCACCGGCTCGGTCACGATCCCGATGATGAAAAAGACCGGCTACAAGCCGGAGTTCGCCGGCGCCGTCGAGGCGGCGGCCTCCACCGGCGGCCAGATCATGCCCCCCATCATGGGCGCGGCCGCGTTCCTCATGGCCGAGTACATGGGTGTGACCTATGGTCAGGTCACGCTCTGGGCGATCCTGCCCGCCGTGCTGTATTTCGGCGGCATCTTTATCTCCGTGCATCTCGAGGCCAAGAAGCTCGGCCTCAAGGGCATCCCGCGCTCGGAGCTGCCCCGCTTCAAGTACCTCATCCGCAACGTCTATCTGCTGCTGCCGCTCGTGTTCCTGATCTGGATGGTCACGGCGAACATCCGCTCGCTGCAGTTTTCCGCCGCGATCGCCATCCTGATCTCCATCGCCGTGAGCCTGGTCGGCACCATCCGCGACGCCTCGGCCGAGGTTAAAGAGACCAAGACCGGCAGCGTTGCCGGCATCACCGCCAAAAAGACCGGCCGCATGATCCTCGACTCGCTCGAGGCCGGCGGCAAGGGCAGCATCACCGTCGCCGTGGCCTGCGCCATGGCCGGCATGATCGCGGGCTGCATCACCGTCACGGGCCTGGCGTCCAAGCTCATCAGCGGCGTCATTGCGATCAGCAGCGCCATCCCGAACCCGACGCTCTCGCTGCTGCTGGCGCTCTTCCTGACGATGCTCTGCTGCATCGTGCTCGGCATGGGCGTGCCCACGACCGCCAACTACTGCATCATGGCCTCCACCTGCGCGCCGATCCTCATCACGCTCGGCATCCCGAAGGTCGCGGCCCACTTCTTCGTGTTCTACTTCGGCATCGTCGCCGATATCACGCCGCCGGTCGCGCTGGCGGCCTACGCCGGCTCCGCCATCGCCAAGTCCGACCCCATGAAGACCGGCATCAATGCCACGAAGCTCGCCATCGCGGCGTTCATCGTGCCGTACATCTTTGCGATGAACCCCTCCATGCTGCTCATGGATCAGGGCGTGCTCGCCGCCATTCAGGTCATCATCACGTCGTGCCTCGGCATCTTTGGCATCGCCGCCGCGCTCGAGGGCTATATCGTCACGCGCGCGCCCTGGTGGCAGCGCATCCTGCTCGCCGCCGGCGGCCTGTGCCTGATCGACCCGGAGTTCATGACCGACGTCGTCGGCGTCGCGGTCATCGTGGTCGTCATCGTGCTGCAGATCGTCCTGCGCAAGCACAGCAAGCCCGCCGCCGCGTAAAAAAACCGGAACCTTTCGCTCGGATGCACGTCAGAGTATCTGACGTGCATCTTTTTGCGCGCCGCGCGCCGCCCGGCCCAGGGGTTTACACACGCGGGCCGGCGGCGTATAATATTCCCGTGCGAAGATTCGGAAAGGAGCGATCTGCATGAAACGAAACATCCCGGCGCTCGTGCTGGCGCTGGCGCTCGCGCTGTCTCTGGCCGCCTGCGGCCGCAGCGAGGAGACCGCCGCGTCCGCCCAGCCGACGGCTGCGGCCGACAAGGCGGGGAACATCACCCTCTGTCCGACGTATGACGACGGCAAGGGCGGCTATTTTTCCGTCACGCTGCCGGCCAGCTGGGGCGACGATTACCTGACCGAATGCGGCGCCAACGACGGCGGCTATTACGTCGGCTTTTACGAAAAGACCGACTACAACAACGGTCTGGGCGGCTTTCTGTTCATGCTTGAGGTCTTTCCCACCGATTATGACTATACCGTGCTGCCGGAGTATCAGGCCATCTGCGGCCTGACCGTCGACGGCGCGAACTACAACCTCATTGCCGAGCTGCCGACCGACGTGCAGTTCGCCAACGAGAACGCCGACCTCTACCGCAGTATGTCCAACGACTTTTCGGCCATCCTCAAGAGCCTGACCTTCTCCAAGGGCGTCACGCGCACGGAGGTCACGGCGCCCACGCAGACGTCCGGCAGCGGGTCGTGAAAACGCAGTGCGTGCAAAAAACACCGTCTCCCATCCGGGAGACGGTGTTTTTTGCTGGATGCCGTGCGGTTCCCTCCGGCGGCGCCGGTGGGGCAGTGCGTGTCCCACGTTCACCTCATCCGTCGCGGCGGAACGCGCCGTCGGCATACGCATACACCGCGCAGCCGAGCGCGGCGGCGTCGGCCGCGTCGTGCGTGGCGAGCACGAGGGTCTTGGCCCGCGCCGCGTCCGCGACCAGCGCGGTCACGCGCTGCCGCAGCGCCGCGTCCAGCCCGCGAAACGGCTCGTCGAGCAGCAGCACCGGCGCGTCATACGCCAGCGCGCGCGCGATGGCCACGCGCTGCTGCATGCCGCCGGAGAGCGCCGCGGGGTACTGGTCGCGCGCATCGCTCAGCTCCAGCCGCTCGAGCCACGCCAGCGCCTGCGGCATGGTCTGCGCCCGGTCGGAGAGCACGGCGTTGACGTTTTCCGCCGCCGTGCGCCACGGCAGCAGCCGCGGCTCCTGAAAGACGCAGGCCATGCGCCCCGGCGACACGCGCACCGTGCCGCCGTCCGGCGCGCGCAGCCCGGCGAGCACGCGCAGCAGCGTCGTCTTGCCGCAGCCGGACGGGCCCATGAGCGCGATGTGCCCGCCGTCGGGCACGGTGAGATCGACGGCGCGCAGGACGGCACGGCCGTCATACGTCACGGTGAGGTCACGTGTTTCGATCATGCGCTGCCGCCTCCTTTCCCGCGCGGAGTGAGTGCGCGCAGCACCAGCCGCTCGAGCCCGACGCTGAGCAGGATGACCGCGAGCGTCCAGGCGAAGAGGTCGGTGGTCTGCAGGTACAGCTTCGATTCATAGATCATGCGGCCGATGGCGCTGTGCGGCACGGTGAGCACCTCGGCGGCGATGCCGGCCTTCCAGCCGAAGCCGAGGCCCGAGCGCAGCGCGGCCAGAAAGTGCGGCCGCACGCTCGGCACATAGATCCGCCGCAGGACGCGCCCGCGCGGCCAGCCGTACACCCGCGCAAGCTCGAGCAGCGCGGGGTCGGCGCTGCGGATGCCGGTGCAGACATTGCTCCACACGACGGGCAGCACCATGAGCAGCGCGATGAACACCGGCAGCCAGTCGCGCGCGATCCAGATGAGCGCGAGCACGACGAACGACGCCACCGGCGTGGACTTGACGACCGTCATGAGCGGGCGCAGCAGCGCGTCGGCGGTTTTCGATATCGTGCACGCGGCGGCCAGCGCCACGCCGAGCACGACTGCCCCCGCCACGCCGAGCAGCACACGGCCGATGGACACGGCCGTGATGCGCCAGAACGCCCCGGTCGCGGCCAGCTCACACAGCCTGCGCACGACCGTCCACGGCGCGGGCAGCAGCAGCTCCCGGTGCACGAGCAGCGCCAGCACTGCCCACACGGCAAGCCAGAATGCGAGCGTCAGCGCGCCGCGGGCAAAGCGCTTCATTTCAGGATGCAGTAGAAGTCATCGCCCGGCACCTCGCCGCCGATGCTCTGCGGGGCGACGGTGCTCAGCGCCGTGAGAAACTCCGTCAGCGCGGCCTGCATGTCCGCGCCGGACACGAAGCAGACGTTGCAGTTCGGGATGGCCTTGGCGGCCACGGCGGCCTTGGCGAAGATGCCGGCATCCTCGATCATCTGGCCGGCCTGGTCGGGCTCGGCCGTCAGGTACTCGATGGACGCCTGATACTCGGCCAGGAACGCCTTGACCTCGTTCGGGTGCTCATCGGCAAACGCCTTGCGCACGACGACGCAGCCCTGCACGAGGCTGCCGGCCGGGGCGACCTTGTCCCACTCGGCGGTCAGGTCGAGCGCGACGGTGAGGGCGGGGTTGGCCGCGCGGGCGATCGTGACCATCGGCTCCGGCAGCACGGCGATGTGCACCTCGCCGGAGGCGAGCGCCGTGTTGAGCTCCGCCGGCTGGGCATAGGTGTTGTCGATGGTGATGTCCGTGCCGACGGTCAGACCGTTTTTCTCGCACAGGTACTGGAAGATGAACGTCGGGTTCTGCACGGGGACGCAGACGTTCTTGCCGCGCAGGTCGGCAAAGGACGTGATGCTCTCCGTGCCGTCGGTCACGACGTAGAGCACGCCGCGCGTGTTGAGCGCGAGCACCTGCACGGCGCCGTCGGTCTTGTTGTAGAGCGCGGCGGCGGCGTTCGTCGGCAGGGCGGCGATGTCGGCCGTGCCGTTGACGAGCGCGGCGGTGGCGTTGCTCGGGTCGGTCTCGACGGTGAAGTTGTAGCTCAGCGCGGTCGTGCCGGCCTTGCTGTCGGACATGAGCTTGGCCATGCCGAAGCCGGTCGTGCCGTTGAGCGCGACGACGTTGACGGTCAGGTCCTTGTCGACGGCGGCGGTGTCGTCCTTCTGACCGCAGGCGGCGAGGGCGAACACCATGATGACGGCCAGCAGCACCGCCGTGAGTTTGCGCAGATGGGTCATTGCAGATCTCTCCTTTTCGTGTTGCCGCCCGCCGGAAGAGACAAAAAATGCCATGCCCGGAAGGCATGGCGGTGCAGCAGTGCACGCACGCAGCCTTCCACCTCATGGGCGATTCGGTGTCAGATTCGGTGCGGGATCGGCGGCGGCCGGGCCGGAAGCACAGCTTGCGGCGCGGGCGCATAGTTTGCTGTAATTATGCCACGGAAAGGCAGGCGTGTCAAGCATTTGCACCGGAATTTCCAAAAGCTGCACACGGGCGGAAAAGTGTGCGGATTTGTGAAAAATTCTCGCAGTTTGTCGTTATCAAAACGACGGGACTGGGCATTGAAAATTTTTCATAGATATTGTATGATGGGAAGCAGGGAATCCTGCGTCCGGCCGGAATAGGAGCCGGCCGGTGCAAATTTGTTGGAAAGGGAACTGAAAAAATGGAACAGATCGATTACAAATTCATTGACCAGGTCCTCGCAGATCACGCCTGTGACGCCTCGCAGATCATTGCGATCATGCAGGACGTGCAGGGAAAATACCGTTATCTGCCGAAAGACGCGCTGCGCTACATTGCCAACAAGGTGGGCATCAGCGAGTCGAAGATCTACGGCGTGGCAACGTTTTATGAGAACTTCTCGCTCGACGTGAAGGGCAAGTACGTGCTCAAGGTCTGCCGCGGCACGGCGTGCCACGTGCGCAAGTCCGGCAACGTCCTGCAGGCGCTCTACGACGCGACCGGCCTGAGCGAGAGCAAGCCGACCTCGGACGACGGCCTGTTCACCATCGAGATCGTGTCGTGCCTCGGCGCGTGCGGCCTGAGCCCGGTCGTCATGGTCAACGACACGGTGCACCCGGCCATGACCCCCGACAAGGCCGTGGATCTCATCGAGGAGCTGCGTGCAAAGGAGGGTGCGTAATGCGTCAGAGAATCGAATCCTTGGAGCAGTTCCGCGCCCTGCAGGCCGAGTACATGGCCGCGCGCGACGCGGAAAAACGTAAGATCCTTGTCTGCTGCGGCACGGGCTGTGTTGCCGGCGGCAACCTGAACGTCTACCACGAGCTCAAAAAGCGCATGGACGAGCTCGGCATCCCGTGCGAGGTGTCCCTGACCGAGCACCATGCCGACACCATCGGCCTGAAAAAGTCCGGCTGCCACGGCTTTTGCGAGATGGGCCCGCTGGTGCGCATCGAGCCGGAGGGCTGGCTGTACACGAAGTGCCAGGTCAGCGACGTGGAGGAGATCATCCAGAAGACCATCCTCGGCGGCGAATTCATCGAGCGCCTGGGCTACAACAAGGGCGGCGAGCTCTATGAGCGCCAGGAGGACATCCCGTTTTACAAAAAGCAGACCCGCCGCGTGCTCGAGCACTGCGGCCATATCGACGCGGAATCCATCGAGGAGTACCTGTCCATCGGCGGCTACGGCGCGCTGGCCAAGGCCCTGTTCGAGATGCAGCCGGACGAGATCGTCCAGGCCGTGAGCGATTCCGGCCTGCGCGGCCGCGGCGGCGCGGGCTTCCCGACCGGGCGCAAGTGGGCGCAGGTCGCGGCACATACGGAAGAGCCCGTCAAGTACATCGTCTGCAACGGCGACGAGGGCGACCCCGGCGCCTTCATGGACCGCTCCTGCATGGAGGGCGACCCGCACAAGGTCATCGAGGGCATGATCGTCGCGGGCGTGGCCACCGGCTCGACCGAGGGCTACATCTATGTCCGCGCCGAGTACCCCATGGCCGTGCACCGGCTGACCATCGCCATCGAGCAGGCCAAGGAGCTCGGCCTGCTGGGCGACAACATCCTCGGCAGCGGCTTCAGCTTCCACATGCACATCAACTGCGGCGCAGGCGCGTTCGTCTGCGGCGAGGGCTCGGCCATGACCGCGTCCATCGAGGGCAACCGCGGCATGCCGCGCACGAAGCCCCCGCGCTCCGTCGACAAGGGCCTGTACGGCAAGCCCACCTGCCTGAACAACGTCGAGACGTTTGCCAACGTCCCCGACATCATCAAAAAGGGCGCGGACTGGTTCAAGTCCGTCGGCACGGAGGGCAGCTCCGGCACGAAGGCCTTCGCCCTCACGGGCAACGTCGTCAACACCGGCCTGATCGAAGTGCCCATGGGCACGACGATGCGCGAGGTCGTGTACGACATCGGCGGCGGCATCAAAAACGGCAAAGCGTTCAAGGCCGTGCAGATCGGCGGCCCGTCCGGCGGCTGCCTGACCGAGGCGCACATGGACCTGCCCATGGACTTTGACTCGCTGAAAAAAGCCGGCGCGATCATCGGCTCCGGCGGCCTCGTCGTCATGGACGAGGACACGTGCATGGTGTCCATCGCGCAGTTTTTCATGAACTTCATCTGCAACGAGTCGTGCGGCAAGTGCACCCCGTGCCGCGAGGGCACGACCCGTATGCTCGACATTCTCACCCGGATCACGAAGGGCAACGGCCGCCCCGGCGACATTGAGGAGCTGCGCTCCCTCGCCAAGATGATCCAGAACTCCTCCCTGTGCGGTCTCGGCAAAACAGCGCCGAACCCCGTGCTGTCCACGCTCGCCAACTTCGAGGACGAATACCGCGAGCATATCTTCGACAAGAAGTGCCGCACCGGCAGCTGCCGCAGCCTGACGACGTATGTCATCGACCCGGCCATCTGCAAGGGCTGCACGAAGTGCGCGCGCAACTGCCCGGCCGGCGCGATCACCGGCGAGCTGAAAAAGCCGCACCACATCGACACAGACAAATGCATCAAGTGCGGCACCTGCAAGACCGGCTGCCCGTTCGGTGCGATCAAGGAGGCGTGAACCATGGCTGAAGAAAAGAAAATGATCATCGACGGCGTGTCCTGCCCGTTCACGACCGAGCGCAATGTGCTGGAGGTCGCCCGCAACAACGGCATCGACATCCCCTCGCTTTGCTACTGTGAAAACCTGTCCATCTACGGCGGCTGCCGCCTGTGCCTCGTCGAGAACGACCGCGGCAAGATGGACGCCGCCTGCTCCATGCAGCCGCGCGACGGCATGGTCGTGAGCACCCATACCAAGCAGGTGCTCGACAGCCGCCGCACCACGCTGCAGCTGCTGATGAGCAGCCACCGGGCCGACTGCCTGACCTGCGACCAGAGCGGCCGCTGCAAGCTGCAGGAGTACGCCCGCCGCTATCACGTGGACGCGCACCGCTTCGAGCCCAACACCTACTGCACCGAGCCGATGGATCTCTCCTCGCCGAGCATCGTGCGCGACCCGAGCAAGTGCATCCTGTGCGGACTGTGCGTGCGCACCTGCGCTGAAATTCAAAACATCGGCGCGGTCGATTTCAGCGGCCGCGGCAAGAAGGCGCACATCTCCGCCGACTTCGGCAAGACCCTCAAGGATACTGACTGTGTCGGCTGCGGCCAGTGTGCCGCCGTGTGCCCGACCGGCGCGATCACGATCCGCAACGAGACCGAAAAGTTCTGGTCGATGTTGCAGGATCAGACCCGCAAGGTCGTCGTGCAGTACGCGCCGAGCGTGCGCGTCGGCATGGCCGAGCGCTTCGGCCTGCCCGCCAATGAGCCCTGCACCGGCAAGCTCGTCGCCGCGCTGCGCCGCCTCGGCGTCGACGTGGTGTACGACACGAACCTCACGGCCGACCTGACGATCATGGAGGAGTCGGCAGAGTTTCTTGAGAAGGTTAAGACCGGCGCGAAGCTGCCGATGTTTACCTCCTGCTGCCCCGGCTGGATCCAGCACGTGGAGCACCGCCACCCGCACCTCATGCCCCAGGTGAGCACCTGCGGCAGCCCGATGGCGATGTTCGGCTCGCTCATCCGCAAGCAGTTTGCGGGCGAGAACGTCTACTCCGTGGCCATCATGCCCTGCACCGGCAAGAAGTTCGAGGCCGCGCGCCCCGAGCTGGAAAAGGACGGCGAGCGGCTCATCGACCTCGTCATCACGACGAGCGAGCTGTGCGACATGATCGAGGAGGCCGGCATCGACTTTGCCCACCTCCCGGACGAGGAGCCCGACGCCCCGCTCGGCGACTACACCGGCGCCGGCGTTATCTTCGGCGTGACCGGCGGCGTGACCGAGGCTGTCATCCGCCGCGTGCTCGACGATGCCAGCCCCAACACCCTGCAGACCATTGCCGAGTGCGGCGTGCGCGGGCTCGAGGGCATCAAGGCGTTCACCGTCACGGCCGGCGACCTGACCATCCGCATCGCGGTGGCCAACGGTCTGGCCAACGCCGACAAGCTCATCGCCAAGGTCGAGTCCGGCGAGGAGCAGTTCGACTTCATCGAGGTCATGGCCTGCCCGAACGGCTGCATCGGCGGCGGCGGCCAGCCCCCCGCCTGCAACAAGCGCAAGGCTGAGCGCGCCGAGGCCATCTTCAAGGCAGACGAAGCCTGCGCCCTGCGCATCCCGCAGCAGAACCCCGACCTGGGCTATGTCTACGACACCCTGCTCCAGGGCCGCGCCCACGAGCTGCTGCACATCCACTACCCGGCCCACGGCCAGCACAGCTGACCCGCCGCAAGGCCAAGCCGGGGAAACCCCATCTGACCCGAAACGTGCATGGAAGAACCCTTCCATGCACGTTTTTTCGTTTTGCTGTCACGCGGCGCAGCACCGGCAGCGCTGATGACGCTTTTCCCTGTGCGGGACTGTGTGCCCTGGCCTTCCCCTCGAGGGGAAGGCTGAAAAAAGCACCGTCTCCCGACTGGGAGACGGTGCTTTTGCGTTCTTTGCACACAATTTTTTTGCGTTCTTTGCGCGCGTTTTACTTCTTTTTCGCTGCGGCGGCTGTCCGTCGTCGTCTCGTCGCCTTCGAGCGAGATGGCGCGGCGCTGGCCCTCAAACTTTCCGGCGCAGAACGTGTCCGCCCAGTCGAGGAGCTTCGGCAGGTTCTTGACCGGGTTACGGTTGAGGTAGTCAATGGCCTGCTCGACGCTGAATTTTTTGATCTTGTCTGACAGCTGCATGAAAATTTCCTCCTTTGTGACACTGAAAGACACACCATTTGCCCTGTTTTGTCTATATCTTTCCTATGTCTTAGCATGCATTTTTTGCCGAAAAACGGTCAAAATGTGCCATGTGGGCGGTTTGGATGCAGACTGTGACAAATGTCACAAAACGGCGGTCATGCCGCCGAGCAGGATGCCGAGGTTATCTGACCAGATATCGGGAAACTGACTGAGCGGCAGGGGATTTTCCCCACTGCCCGCCTCGATCGTGAAGCCGGGGCGGCGGTAGTCCTGAATGAACCAGTCCTTATACCCCGCGTGGCCGGCGGCGTAGGGCGTGGCCGCGACGTCGTAGCCGCTCACGGCGGCAAACTGCCGGGCAATCGCTTCGCTTCCCGGTACGTCGTAGCCGTCATACTGCCAGTAGATGACGCGGCCCTGCGTGTGGTACGACAGGGTGAGCAGCGGGTCGAGCGCGCGGGTGAAGCCGTACATCGCCAGACTCTCGGGCGCGACGAGCGGCGCCGGGCCAACATAGTCGCGCGGGCCGGGGCGCGTGTAGCCCGCGGCGAATTTGATTTCGCGCGCGGTGCTCCACCCCGCGGGGTACTGGAGGTTGAGGTCGATGCCGCGGATGTTCGCCTTCCAGCCGGAGGGGAAGGGAATGTCGGGGTAGTTTTCAGCGAGCGCCTTTGCCGCGGCGGTGGTCTCGGCATCGAGCGCGCCGGTCACGAGGTCGATGCCGTCCGGGTCGACGGCCGGGGAGAGCACGAGCGTGACCCTGGACAGCAGGTCGCGGATGTTCTGCCCCTCCATGTCGCCGCCGTCGCCGAGGCGGGCGCATAGCTGCTCGCAGAACGTGAGCAGCAGCGGCGTCGTGATCCACTCGTTGGCGTGGTGCGCGGCGTTGTAAAACACGAGCTTCGGCCCGCTGCCGAGCGTCAGATACCACAGCGGGCGGCCGAGCACGCTGCGGCCGAACTCCCCGACCGCGAGCATGGGATAGCGCGCGGCCAGCCCGCGCACGACGTACCCGATGAGCGCCGAGGAATAGGGAATGTCCGCCGGCGTGACGGAAAACGGCAGCGGGATCGTCAGCGCCCGGCCGAGCGGCAGGCGCTCGGGGTCGAGGTAGGGATTGGCGAGCGCGATGGCGTCCACGCTCGTGCCGTACTGCCGCGCGAGGGCGGAAAACGTGTCGCCCGCGCGGATGGTGCGCGTGACGAAGCCGGTGTAGTACGGCAGCAGTGCGCGGTGCGTCCGCGCGCCCGCGATGCCGTCCGGCGTGAGGGCGCTGGCTGCCTGAAACGCGCGCACGGCCGCTGCCGTCTGTGCGCCGAAGATGCCGTCGAGCGCGCCCGGCGTCTGTCCCGCGCGTTGCAGGCCCAGCTGCAGCAGCGACACGAGCGCGCCGCGGTCGCCCTGTTTTAAGGTTTGCGTCATGAAAATGCCTCCGATGCATCGAATTACCAAAACTGGCTCCGTACATCGTATGCACGCCGCCGCAGGCATTTGCGCCCCGGCAGGCAATCGAGCAAGAATGTTCCGCCGCTATTTTGTCCGAAACCCGGCATACTGATACTGCACGCGCAAAGGGGGGATTTTTTGCGGAAACAACCACATTTTTTGCGCCGGTTTGCCGTCACGGCGGCGGTCGCGCTCGCGCTGTGCGCGGGCGTGTCGGCGCAGGCGGCGTCGCTCGTGCCGCTCGGCCGGGCCGTCGGCATTCAGATGACGACGGCGGGCGTGCTCGTGGCGGATCTCGCCGAGGTGGACACGCCCGGCGGCAAGGCCACGCCTGCCAAGGACGCGGGGCTGCTGCCCGGTGACGTGATCTGCCGCATCGACGGCCGGGACATCGCGTCCTCGGCGGACTTTCTTGCCGCCGTGGACGCGGCGGGGGACACCATGTCCGTGACCGTGCTGCGCGGGGGCGCGGAGGTCACGGCGACGGTCACGCCCGCCGTCACGGCCGACGGCACGCGGCAGCTCGGGCTCTGGCTGCGCGACGGGGTGACGGGCGTCGGCACGCTCACGTACTATGACCCGGCCACGGGGCGCTACGGCGCGCTCGGCCACGGCATCTCGGACGAGACGAGCGGCGTGCTCATGCCGCTGCGCGACGGCAGCGTGCTCTTGGCCGTTATCGCGGACGCGCGCCCCGGCGGCCACGGCACGGCCGGGGAGCTCGTCGGCAGCTTCGATCCCGGCGACCGCATCGGCGGCATCGAGCGCAACTGCCTGTTTGGCATTTTCGGCACGCTGGACGCGCCGCCGGCCGGGGACGCGGTCGAGACGGCATCCGCCGACACGGTGAAAACCGGCGGCGCGACCATCCTGTCCACGGTTGCGGGCGAGGACGTGCGGGCGTACACGGTGGACATCAGCCGGGTGTATCATGACGGCGGGTGCACGCGCTTTCTCATCACCGTCACCGACCCGGACCTGCTGGCCGCGACCGGCGGCATCGTGCAGGGCATGAGCGGCAGCCCCATTTTGCAGGACGGCAGGCTCATCGGCGCGGTGACGCACGTGCTGCTCGCAGACCCCGCCAAGGGCTACGGCGTGAGCATCGACGACATGCTCGCGGCGTCGGCGGCGCAGGACAAGGCAGCGTAAGACAACACATTCTGGATGCGTGCGGGCGCGCCGGGCAGTGCCCGGCGCGCTTTGCTGCGCGGGGCGTGACCGGCGGCGCGGCGCTTTGTGCCGCGACGGAGGGGGTGCAGATACGAAGCCAGCGCAGGAATCAACGTGTCAATCCCTCAGTCAGCCTGACGGCTGCCAGCGCCCTTTACACAAGGGAGCCAAGGGGTGCGCGTCGGACGTGCCGCACGGCTTGACATATTTGCCAAATGTGATATTCTGTTTTTATTCATTTTGCCCGGTGCGGCCGGGCCGCGGAAAGAGAGGCGCAGCATGAAATACGCATTTGACAACGCAAACCTTCTCGACGGCACGAAGGATATGTGCGTACAGCCCGGACTGTGCGTGCTCACGGACGGCGAGACGATCACGGACATCGTGCCGGCCGGCACTGCCCCGGCGGGGTACACACGCATCGACCTGCGCGGGCGCTATCTGCTGCCCGGACTCATCAACATGCACGTGCATCTGGCCGGCAGTGGCAAGATCCAGAAAAAGCAGCGCGACAACGAAAAGCTCGTGCGCCGCATCCTCGGAAACCCCGTCGCGCGCGGCCGGGTCATCGACCGGCCGAAGGCGAAACGCAACGCCCGGCTCGACGCCGGGCTTGACCCCCTGCTCGCCTGAGCGGGACACTCTATATATTAAAAACCAGGTGATACTATGAAAGCGCTTTCCCAGCCGCTGTTCGCCTCCCTGCGTGGGTACGACCGGGCGCAGCTCGGGCCGGATCTGTTCTCCGGCGCGCTCATCGCGCTGCTGTCCATCCCGATCTCGATGGGCTATGCTCAGCTGGCCGGCCTGCCGCCGGTCTACGGGCTGTACGGGTCGCTGGTGCCGATTCTGCTGTTTGCGATGCTCAGCACGACGCGGGAGTTCATCTTCGGCGTCGATGCCGCGCCGGCCGCCATGATCGGCGCGGTGCTCGCGTCGCTCGGCGTCACGCCCGGTGGCGTGGAGGCCATGCGCATCGTGCCGGTGCTGACGCTGTACGTCGCGCTGTGGCTGGCCGTGTTCGCACTCGTGCACGCGGACAAGGCCGTCGATTACATCTCCGAGCCCGTCATGGGCGGGTTCATCAGCGGCGTCTGCTGCGAGATCATCCTCATGCAGGTGCCAAAATTGCTCGGCTCCGCGACCGGCACGGGCGAGCTGTTCGAGCTGCTGGGGCACGTTTTTGACGCAGCGAAAGTCATCAACTGGCCCACCGCGGCGCTCGGCTTCGGGACGCTCGCAATTTTGCTCATCGCGCCGCGCAAGTGGCCGAAGGTGCCGTGGGTGCTCGTGATGATGGTGGCCGGCGGGCTGCTCGGCGCGTTCGCCCCGCTGGACGACTGGGGCGTGGCGCTGCTGGCCGCCGTGCCGCGCGGCCTGCCGAAGGTCGTGCTGCCGGACCTCACCGCGCTGCCGTTTACCAAGGCGCTCGTGGCGACGCTGCCGGTCGCGGCCGTCATTCTGGCCGAGACGCTGCTGGCCTCGTCCGGCACGGCGCAGAAAAACGGCTACCGCCTCAACGGCCGCCGCGAGATCGTGACGTATGCCGTGGGCAACGTCGCCGCCGGGCTCGTCGGCTGCTGCGTCGTGTCGGGCAGCGTGTCGCGCACGGCCGTCAACGAGCGCAACGGCGGCAGAACGCAGCTCGTGTCCGTCATGGCGAGCGTGACCATGCTCGTCGTGCTGCTCGTTGCCACGCCGCTCATCCGCTTTCTGCCCGTGCCGGTGCTGACGGCCATCGTCGTCAACGCGCTCATCGGGGCGACGGAGTTCGGCATCGCGCGGCGGCTCTGGCGCGTTAACCGCGTGGAGCTCGGCATCTTCACCGGGGCGTTTTTCGGCGTGCTGCTGCTCGGCGCGATCAAGGGCGTGCTCGTGGGCATGGTGCTGTCGTTCATCGATGTGCTCATGCGCGCGGCAGCGCCCCAGCGCACCTTCCTCGGCACGCTGCCGGGCAAGGCCGGGTTTTTCCCGATCGACCGCGTCAGCGGCGTGCAGGCGCTGCCGCACATCGTGCTCTACCGCTTCAGCGGCAGCCTGTTTTTCGCCAACATCCGCCGCTTTCAGGAGGATATTGAGGGCGCGGTGCAGCCTGATACGCAGGCCGTCATCGTCGACGGCAGCGCCATCGTGAGCGTGGACATCACGGCGTGCGACCGGCTCGTCGTGCTCAACCGCAAGCTGCGCGCGCAGGGCGTGCGCTTTTACCTGACCGAGCACATCGGCGAGGTCAACGACCAGCTGCGGCACTTCGAGGCCGGGGAGCTGATCGAATCCGGCGCGGTGCGCCGCACGATCCAGGGCGCGCTGCGCGATGCCGACGCGGCCGTCGACATCGGCGGGGCGCAGCAGCGTATCCCCGACAACATGGACGATATCCGCCAGCTGCAGGAGCTCGAGTGGCTCTACGGCGCGGACGCCGAGGTGCAGATCGAGCGCAACGTGCAGCTCCTGCTCGCGCGCATGCGCACAACAGAGGACAAGGACGCGCGCCGCACGATGCTCGAGCATTTCCTCAACGAGGACTTTCACTTCGGCAGCATCGACACCGACGAGGTGCTGCTGCACCTCGAGGGCCACACGGACGAGCTGGCCGCGCTGCTCGGCAACTCCGAGGACGATGTGTTTACCGACCTCGAGGCCGAGCGCGACAGCCTCATCGACCGCGTCGAGCAGGAGCACCCCGAGTTCGTCGAGCACGTGCGCGAGCGGCGCGACCACCTCGACCACGATTTCCGCGCAAATCATCCCACGAGCGCGGCGCGCATCGAGGCCCGCCGGACGCAGCTGCACGCGCGCATCGAGCACGAGCGCGCCGAACGCAGCGCTCGCCGCGCCCAGCATCAGGCGGAGCTGTCCGAGCGGCACGAACAGCACATGGCCGCGCATCAGGAGCGGCACGAGCAGCACGCCACCGAGCAGCAGCTGCGCCATGAGCAGCAGCTCGAGGCGCGCCTGCGCCGTCAGGCGGAGAAGCAGGTGGCGCGCGAGCAGCGGCAGGCGGCGGAGCTGGCCCGCAAGGCGCAGTACGCGGCCGAGAAGGCCCAGCGCCACGCGCAGCACGCGGCGGAGCGCGCGCAGCGGCAGGCCGATCATCTGGCAGAAAAAGCGCAGCGCCATGCCGAGCATGCGGACGAGCGTGCGCAGCGCCATGCCGAGCGCGCGGATGCCCGCGGCCACCGCGAGGACGACCGGGACTGAGCGCGCGGCAGCGGAATACGGAAGGAAACCGGAAGGGGCGGATGCTCCTTCCGGTTTTTGCTGTGTGCGGATCGCAGGGCGGGGTGTCTCGGTGTAAGGGGAAGGCGGCACGGCGCTTTGCGCCGCGACGGAGGGGGTGCAGATACGCGGCTGGTACAAAACTGAGCGTGTCAATCCCTCAGTCAGCCTGACAGCTGCCAGCTCCCTTTACACAAGGGAGCCAAGGGCGCATACAGGCGGCGGTTTTCGGGCTTTGCCGTGCGCAGCGGGTCGGCCGCTGTCGCGGTGACAAGACACGTGTCGGAATATTGGTTTACATAACGCATGTATGCATTCGACATATTCTGTCTGTCGAACGCAGGCGAGATATTGCGGTTTGCTTCGAAAAATTGTACCTTTCGACGGTTATTATCGGATTATGTCAACAGAAAACTAGAGCAATTCGCCAAAAATCACATTGTTCTTCCATTCCAGATATGGTAAAATATCCTCGCAAGACAGGGGAAACGAGCGATTCGGAAGAGAGCTGACCGCAAGCCTGAATTTTTGCGGAGGAGAATGTTATGGAAACGAAAATCAGTGTTCTGCTGGCTGATCCCGGCGAACAGTACCGCGCGGCCTATTCCAAGGCCATCGGCCAGGAGACGGACATGGAACTGGTCGCCCAGACGGACAATGGGCTGCGCGCGGAAGAACTCATCACCAAATTCCAGCCCGACGTCGTGGTGCTCGACCTCGTGCTGCCGAATCTGGACGGCCTGTCCCTGCTGACGCATCTGCGGGCGAAAAACGCATCGTCGCGCGTGATCGTCACCTCCGCGATCTGCAACGATCAGGTGCTGATGGAGTGTGCGGAGCTCGGCACGACGTACTTTATGCAAAAGCCGTTTGACCCGCCGCTGCTCGTGCAGCGCATCCGCCAGACGGCCCGGCCGCGCCAGCGCACCGGCGGCGCGGGCACGCAGCTCGCCGCGGCAGAGCCCGAGCCCTCGCTCGAGAGCGTCGTCACCGACGTCATCCACGAGATCGGCGTGCCCGCGCACATCAAGGGCTACCAGTACCTGCGCGAGGCGATCTTGCTGACCATCGACGACATGGACATCATCAACTCCGTGACGAAGGTGCTCTATCCCGAGGTCGCGCGCAAGTTCAACACGACGCCCTCGCGCGTCGAGCGCGCCATCCGGCACGCGATCGAGGTCGCGTGGGATCGCGGCGATATCGAGACGCTGCAGAAGTTTTTCGGCTACACGGTCTCGAACATCAAGGGCAAGCCGACGAATTCGGAGTTCATCGCCATGATCGCCGACTGCCTGAGCCTGCGGCAGAAGCAGGCGAGCGTGCGCTGAATGCGCAGCAGGAGAAAAAGAGGATGCAGAAAGCCCCCGGACGACTGTCCGAGGGCTTTCTGTATGGATCTCATTCGAGGCGGGCCTTGCCCCCTCGAGCTCCCCTGCGGCTGTGCGTGACCTGCCGCGCGGCGGGTTTTGGATGAAGCGCAGGGGAAGCCCCCGGACGGCTGTCCGAGGGCTTTCTGTATCGATCTCATTCGAGGCGGGCCTTCCCCCTGCGGCTTCGGCGGCGGGCTGTGCCGCCTGACTACAGAAAAGCCCCCGGACGAAATGTCCGGGGGCTTGCTGTGCGATTGGGGGAAAACTTTGCGGGGGAGACTTGCGGGGGCAAAGCTTTATGCGCTGCGCCTGCTCAGCCGAACAGGGCGAGGAAATCATCGAGATTGCGGTAGCTGCCGCCCTGCGGCGTCAGATCCGGCGCGGAGGCGTAGGCGCTGCCCGGCGTGGCCGTGACGGCGAGGGTGGCCGAATCGACCTGCGTGCGCAGCGTGATCTGGCTCGGCGTGAGCGAGATATACAGCGGCGACGCCGCGATGTTTGCCGTGATGTTCAGCGCCCCGTCGGCATAGCCGAACGCGGAGATCGCACCGACGACATTCGCAAACGACAGGTGCTCGAAGAAGTAGGTATAGGCCTCGATGGCATTCTGCACGGTCTGGCGGTCAACGCCCGGCGTGATGGTGAGCACGGCGTAGAGCGCCCGCTCAAGCGAGTTCATGGACGCCTCGACATGGTGCCAGCCGTAGTCGATATAGACGCGGTCGTTCCAGAACGTGACGGTCAGGTCGCGGCCGAGGATCTGCGACACGGCGCGCGCTGCGACGGGCTTGCCGAGCGAGAGCACGACGTCGGTATCGAGGCTGTAGCCGTTGACGGACACGGTCGCGTCCATGCCCATGGCCTGCGCGCCGACATAGCGCTCGAGCACGGGGGCGAAGGGCTGCAGCTGCGAGAGGGTGACATAATTGCCGTTCGTGGGATGCAGCGTGGTGGCGGAGCCGGACGTGCCGGTGATCGTCACGCGCACCGTCCAGCCAGAGGCCGTGACGGTCACGCTGTTGGCCGAGAGCGCGGCGGAGACGGCGTTGCCCGCGATGTTGAGCTGCGCGTGCAGCGCGTTATTCGACCACGCGAGGTCCTGGATGCTGTTCACGGCGGACTGCGGCGTGAGCTCGCGGAAAAACTGCGCGTAGGCATTGCCGGCGGCAGCGGCGTCGCCCGCGCCGGCGAGCTTGCCCGCCCAGGCGACGAGGTCTTTGATCTCGCTGCCCGTGCCGCTGACGTGGATGTTCCCGGCCGAGACGTACACCGTGCTGCCGATGTACTCGGCCGTGACGGTCACGCCATCGACCGTGGTGGTGAGCGCGGCGTCATAGCCGCCGGAGGTGCGGGTCACGGTGGCCGTGCCCGCGAGGCTCAGCGGCCCGCTGAGCGCGACGTTGAAGGTCGCGGTTTTGGCGGTCGCCGCGTCCATGAGGGGACTCACGAGGCTCAGCGCGCCGGTCAGGTCGGTGTAGCCGCTGAGCGACTGCACCTGGAAGCCGCCGTAGTACGGCGTGGCGGTGACGTGCATGCGCGCGCCGCCGAAGTTGAGCGCCACGTCCGCGCGCGTCAGGCGCAGGGCGTCCGGGTTGGTGAGCAGGACGGTGCCGGAGATCATCGGGTCGTTGAGCCGGATGGTCATGCCGGTGTCGGTCTGCTGCATGGCGACGTTTTTCGTCAGCGCGGTCATGCCGGCCGCGTCGAGCGAGATGTTCGGGATCTGCACGCCGAGGTAGCCCGCGACCGTGCGCGCCGCGTCGATCGTGTCGGACGCGCGCAGGACGATCTTCTGGCTGCCGAAGGCGACGTACACGCGCTCGTTGCTGTAGGCGGCGAAGAGGTCGACGCCCGCGACGTTGCCGCGCACCTGGAAGGTGGTCTGGTCAATGTCCACGTGCGCCGTCAGGCCGTAGGACTGGCCGTTGGCCGTGACGGTGAGGCTGTAGTTCGGCGTGCGGCGGAAGAAGTCGCGCACGATGGCCTGCGTGTCCTGTCCGCCGTCGGAGAGCTTGCCGAGGTTGTTGGGGTCGTATTCGGTCTCGAGGTAGTGCTGGAACTCGGTCTGGTCGTCGGTCACGGCGCCGAAGTCCGAGAACACCTCGGTGAGCGTGCTCGTGCAGTTGAGGCTGCCGAGGCCGGACATGGACACGGCGTAGCTCTCCACGGTGTCCATCTGCAGGAGGTCCCAGTTGGCATCAATGGTCCAGACCATGTGTACGGCCGTGAATTCGGGGCTTTTCGACGCGCCGCTGTACGTGCGCACCTGGTGGCGGTAGTACGCGCTCGCGCCGGCCGGCTCGAGGTCGAAGGTGAGGGTGTAGGTGCCGTCGTCGTTGGCGGTCATGGTGGGGTTGAGCACCGTGTCGCGGCTGATGACGTAGTTGCTGAGGTTGCGCGGGTCCTGCCCGTAGGCGTCCTCATAGTCCTGCTGCGAGATGGCCACGATCTGGTCGCTCCAGGTGGCGGTGTCGCCGCTGATGGAATCGGCCTTGCGCACGAGGATCGCCCCGTCCTTGAAGTACTTCTGCTCGCCGAGCTTGACGAACATGCTCGTGCTGATGGCCTCGGTAAAGACGCTGTCGCTCGTGACGACGCGCACGTTGTGCACGGCCTGGTTGTAGTCGATGAAGCCGACCTTTGCCTTCGTCTGGCCGGTCGTCTCGGAGCGGTAGGTCTCCTGATCCATGACGCCGGTCGTAATGTAGATATTGTCCTCCGCGGTCTGGCCGGAGGGGTCGCCGTCCGGGCGGGTAAGCGTTGTGCTCGCGCCGCCGGCGCCGTCATCGTCGCCGACGCCGGCCGCGCCGGGAATGATGATCGCCGCCGCGATCGCCAGCGCCAGCAACGCGCCGCCGATGACATAGGTGCGCTTGCCGTGCTTGCGGCGTGTCGGGCGCGCGGCGCTCTCCGAGGGCACCAGCTCGCTGTCGGCAATGTCCGGCGCGGCCTCGTCCGCCGTCGGCTTGCGCCGCCAGGTCGGCAGATGGAAAGTCTGTTTGCTCATGATATCCGTCTCCCTTGCAGGTGATGCCTGACGTGCATATCGTCAGGAAAATCACATTTCTTCATGACTTCATTATACGGCAGGGACTTTTCAAATGCATCCTCCGCGCGCGCGAGCGGTAGAAACGTTGGGAGAAGGCGATTCTACCAGCGGGAGAATGACAGGATTTAGGTGGAACGTGGCTCTTGCGGCCGAACGCCCGGCGTGGTATACTCATAGCATGGATGATGTGAGAGGCGCGCTCGCCGCCAACCTTGCCGAGCTGAGAAAAGAAGAAAACCTGACCCAGGCCGAGTTTGCCGCGCAGTTCAATTACTCCGACAAGGCCGTGTCCAAGTGGGAGCGGGGCGATTCCCTGCCCGACGTCGTGATGCTCAAGACCATCGCCGACCTTTACGGTCTGCGCGTGGACGATCTGCTGACGGACGGCGGCGTGGCGGCCGCATACGCCGCAGCGACGGAGTCCGGCGGCGAAAAGCAGCACGACGCCTACCTCATGTCGAAGGTGCTCATCGCCGCCATGTGGGTGACGATGGTGTGGGTCGTCGCGGTCGTCGTGTTTTTGTATTCGCAGTTCAGCATCGGCAAGATGTACTGGATGGCGTTCGTGTGGGCGGTGCCGGTGTCGTTCGCCGTGGCGTTCCTCTTCTCCCGCCACTGGGAGGGGGAGACGACGCTGCAGTGCGTGTTTTCGTCCCTGTTCGTGTGGAGCACGATCACGGCGTTTTATTTTCAGTACCTGCAGTATAACATCTGGGCCGTGTTCTTTGTCGGCGTCCCGGTGCAGATCGCGCTCATCCTCGGCACGAAGCTCCACCGCGCCGGCGTGCACTGGCTGCGCCGGTGAAAAAACCGAAAATACCGCTTGACGGCCGGCCGCGCACGTGCTATACTCCCTCCTAATGGCAGGCCGAAAGGCCGGGCGGCGTCCGCGCCGCAGCAGACAGGATATCACCGCGTCTGTGGGACTCATATGCCCCACAGGCGCTTTTTTTGTGCGAAAGGAGTCTTTTTATGCGTACACGCACTTCCACCGCGCCCGATGACGCCAAGCGCGTGACCATGCAGGTGTCCACCGTCGGCATCGTGTGCAATGCGGCCCTGACGGTGTTTAAGCTCGTTGCCGGTATCGTGGCGCACTCGTCGGCCATAGTGGCCGATGCCGTGCACTCGGCGTCCGACATTCTCGGTTCGCTGATCGTGATGATCGGCGCGATCTTTTCTCACAAGGCGGCCGACGCCAGCCACCCCTACGGGCACGAAAAGCTCGAGTGCATCGCGTCCATCCTGCTGGGCAACATCCTCGTGCTCGTCGGCGCAGCCATCGGCTACGCGGGCGTGATGAAGATCGTCCGCGGCGAGACGCTGGCTGCCCCCGGCGTGCTCGCGCTCATCGCGGCGGTCGTGTCCATCGGCGTGAAAGAGGGGCTGTACTGGTACACGATCGCGGCGGCCAAACGCATCCGCTCCGTGTCGCTCAAGGCCGAGGCGTGGCACCACCGGTCCGACGCGCTGTCGTCCATCGGCAGCTTTGCGGGCGTGCTCGGCGCGCGGCTCGGCGTGCCCATCCTCGACCCCATTGCGTCGATCGTCATTTGCCTGTTCATCTTCAAGGTGGCCTACGGCATCTTCCACGAGAGCATCGACCGGCTCGTCGACCGGGCGTGCGACCCGGACACCGTCGCCGCCATGCGCGAGACGATGCAGCGCACCCCCGGCGTCGTGCGCGTGGACGATATCAAGACGCGGCTGTTCGGCAGCCGGACGTATGTCGACGCCGAGATCGCGGTCGACGGCGCGCTGCCGCTGCGGGACGCGCACGTCATCGCCGAGGCCGTGCACCACGAGCTGGAGCGCGACTACCCGGACGTCAAGCACTGCACCGTGCACGTCAACCCGGCGTGACGCGGGCGGGAAAAGGGAAAAAACGTGCGAAGGGCCGCCCGAAAGGGCGGCCCTTTTTGCGCGCGCGGCAGACGACAGAATGTCGTTTTCTTCGCGCGGAAAGCGCGCTAAGAACGTGCCAAGAGCGTGCTAAGAAACCGCTAAGAAATATTTTGAGGCCCTTTTGTCGACATGAAATCGTGCATCCGCGCGGATTCGACACGGGCGGCGATAAGTGGTTTACATAACACCTGATGTGCGAACGAAAAAGCCTGCGGCCGCAAGGGCTTGCGCGCATGACGGAAGAGGGTGCGCGGGGGTGCGCATGGCGGGCGGCGGGGCGGCGCTGTCGCGGGTGTCGTCACGCGGACGTCTCGCGGCACCGTACCCAACCGTACCGTACAGTACCGTACCATACTGTGTCTTACCTTGCAGCAGGAACATACGGCAAAGCATATCTTACCCTGTCTCTCTCAAAGAAAGCCAGGGGGAAAGAAAGCCGCTGTTGGAAACCGGCGAAAATGTGGAAAACTCTGTGGAAAACTTGTTGCAAGGCGCTCAGACCGCTGCGGGCGGGCGCGGGCGCGGCTGAGCATGGGGCAGTGCCGACAGGGGGGATGTGCGGGTGCGGCAGGGGCTTTTGGTCGGGCCCAGTCTGGAGCGTGCTTTCGGCCGGTGCGGGTGTGGTGGACGCTTTTGGCTGGCGCGTTGTGGCGGCCGTGCGGTGCGGGACGCGGGTGCAGCGCGGGGCGCGCTGGTTGGTTTTCTTGCCGAGAGAAAAAATGCTTGACAAGTTATGCAAAAGCATACTAAACTGGAAACAGGGGATCACGCAGGCGGCGGCCGGAGACGGACTTCGGCATCGCCCGTACCGCCGGTCATGCAGCGCGCATCCCACGTCTACCTCATCCGTCGCGGCGACTTCGGTCATGCGCTGCGCGTTCGACGCGCGCCTTTCCGGCGCTGCCCTCCGCAAAACGGAGACGAAAAACTCCGCCCCGCATCGAACCGATGCTGGGCGGAGTTTTGTGACAGCAGCCGCGCCTGCGCGGCTGCCTTTTCGCTGGCTATCCTGTGCGGCGGCCTTTTCGCTGGCTATCCTGCGCGGCTGCCTTTTCGCAGCCGTTCCTATGTGCCTGCGGCCACCGTGCAGCCTTTCTCACGCGGCCTTCGCGGTCTTGCCCGCGCGCCACGCCTCGAACCGGATGCGCATATGGTCGTTCAGGCGGCAGAACGCCTTCATCACCGGCCACGACAGCAGGCCGAACACGATGAGGATGAGCGCGCTCTGCAGATTGAGCTCCTGCAGGCTGAAGAGCGTCGGGAAGCCGAAATACGCGATCACGAACAGCACGCCGAGCACGACGATCATCACCTTGCGGATGGTGTTGTACGGCTGGCACGTGCGGTGCACCATCATGAGGCCGACAATGCCCATGACGCCGGTGCAGATCGTGATCATGGCCGTGTCGTCGAGCTGGAAGGCGATATAAAACAGCAGAATGCCCACGACCATCGCCAGATCCGTCATCGCGGCCGGCAGCGCGCGGAAGAGCACGTTGCGCAGGAATTTTCCCTTGACGAGGCTCTCGTTCGGCTCCATGGCGAGGATGAACGACGGGATGCCGATGGTCACGGCGCTCACGAGCGTGAGCTGCGCGGGGCTGAACGGGTACGGCAGCGTGGCAAAGAGCGTGAAAAACGCGAGGCAGAACGAGAAAATGTTCTTGACCAGATACAGCGAGGCGCTGCGCTCGATGTTGTTGATGACGCGGCGGCCCTCCGCCACGACCGACGGCATGGAGGCAAAGTTCGAGTCGAGCAGCACGATGTGCGACACCTGGCACGCCACGTCGCTGCCCGAGGCCATGGCGATGGAGCAGTCGGCCTCCTTGAGCGCGAGCACGTCGTTGACGCCGTCGCCCGTCATGGCCACGGTGTGGCCGTCGGCCTTGAGCGCCTGCACGAGACTGCGCTTCTGCGCGGGGGTCACGCGGCCGAAGACCGTGTACTTGCCCGCCGCGTCGCGGATGGCTTCCTCGGTCGTGAGCGTGCGCGCATCGACATAGCGGTCGGCGTTTTCGATGCCGGCGCGCTTGGCCACCTCGGACACCGTGCGCGCGTTGTCGCCGGAGATGACCTTCACGGCCACGCCCTGGCTGGCAAAGTAGCCGAACGTCTCCGGCGCTTCGGCGCGGATCTTGTTCGAGAGCAGGATCAGCGCGATGGGCAGAAAGCCGGCGCTGAGCGTCTCGTCCGTGAGCGCGCCGTCATACATGCCCAGCAGCAGCACGCGGCAGCCCTTGGCGGAGTAGTCCTCGATCTGCTCCTGATACGGGTCCTCGCGCCCGGCGAGCAGCACGTCCGGCGCGCCGAGCAGGTACGTCTCCTCGGTGTGGAACGACACGCCGCCGTATTTCTTCGCCGACGAGAACGGCAGCGTCGCCGTCGCGTCCTGCGTCTTTTCGCCCGTGAAGTAGCGCCGCAGCGCGGCCATCGTGTCGTTGTCGGCCTGCATGGCGTAGACGTAGTCGGCCATGATCATGCGGATGTCCTCGAGCGTGAAGCGGTCGTCGCACAGGGGGCAGACGTCCTCGACGATCATCTTGTTTTCCGTCACCGTGCCGGTCTTGTCCACGCACAGCGTGTCCACGCGCGCGAGCGTCTCGATGCAGCCGAGCTCGTGCACGAGGGTCTTGCGCTGGGCCAGACGCACGACGCCGGCCACGAGCGCGAGGCTGGTGAGCAGATACAGCCCCTCGGGGATCATGCCGATGATCGAGCCGACCGTGCTCGTCACGGCGATGGGCACGGCGCGGCCGAGCCACACGTATTCCTTGACGAACATCACCACGCCGAGCGGGATGACGAGGATGCCGATCCACTTGACGAGGTTTTGCAGCGAACGCATCATCTCCGACTGCTGCGGCTTCTTGGCGCGCTTGGCCTCCTGCGTCAGGCGCGAGACGTAGGAATCCGCGCCGACGTCCGTCAGCTGCGCGCGGCACATGCCGCTGACGACGAAGCTGCCCGACAGGAGCTTGTCACCGGGGTTTTTCTTAATTTCGTCCGACTCGCCCGTGATGAGCGCCTCGTTGACGTAGCAGCTATCTTGCGCGACGACGGCGTCGGCATAGATCTGGTTGCCGGCGGCGAAGACGACGATGTCGTCGCGCACGAGCTGCGCGGTGTCGACGGTCACGCGCCTGCCGTCGCGCACGGCGACGGCCTTGGGCGATGCGAGGATGCTCAGCTTGTCGAGCGTTTTCTTCGAGCGGATCTCCTGAATGATGCCGATGGCGGTGTTGACGATGATGACGCCCATGAACGTCAGGTTCAGCCACTGCTGCACCGCGATCACGCACAGCGCCAGCAGGAAAAACAGCATATTAAAATAGGTAAAGATATTGCTCAGGACGATCTGCTTGACCGTCTTGCCCGGCGGGTCGACGGGCGCGTTCGTCCAGCCGGCGTCCGCGCGCTCGCGCACCTGCGCGCTCGTCAGGCCCTGCTGCGGGTCGGGGTGCGCGACGGGCACGTCCCGCCGCTCCGGCGTCTCGGGCGCGGGCGCGCGCTTGTCTTTGATTTTTTCGATCAGATTGGCCAAAGGTCTGCCTCCAAAATGAGAATACCCAATATTATAGCGTCTCGCGCGGTGGAATGGAACAACAGTTTGTGAATATTTGCTTAAAAATGGTGGGATTTTTCGGCAGCCTGCACAGTGTGCCGCAGCAGCAGCGCGGTCGTCACGCTGCCGATGCCGCCGGGCACGGGCGTGCAGGCGGCGATGGCGGCGGCCGCGGGTGTCACGTCGCCGCGCAGCGTGCCGTCCGGCAGTGCGGTCGCGCCCGCGTCGAGCACGATCTGCCCCGGGCGCACGCACTCCGGCGTGATGAGCCCCGGCGCGCCCGCCGCGGCCAGCAGAATGTCGGCGGCCCGGCAGCGGGCGGCGAGGTCGGGCGTTTTCCGGTGGCAGAGCGTCACGGTCGCGTCCGCGCGCGTGAGCAGCAGCGCGGCCGGCCGGCCGATCACGAGGCTCCGGCCCACGACGGTCACGCGCCTGCCCGCGGGGTCGATGCCGTGCGCGCGCAGCAGCTCCATACACGCCTCGGCCGTGCAGGGGGCGAAGCCCGCCGCCCCGGTCACGAGCGCGCCGAGCGACCATGTCGTCATGCCGTCCACGTCCTTGCGCGCATCGAGCGTGTCGAGGATTTCCTGCCCGCGCAGCGCCGCCGGCAGCGGCCGCAGCAGCAGCACGCCGTGCACGCCGTCGTCCGTGCTCAGGGCGCGCAGGGTGTCGGTCAGTGTTTCGGGCGCGCAGTCCGCCGGCAGGGGCACGGGGCGCACGGTGACGCCGCAGCCGGCCGCCGAGAGTGCGATGCTGCGCAGATAGGCCCGGTCGTCCGGCTGCGCGCCGACGGACACGGCCGCGAGGCAGGGTGGCTCTGTGAGCCGCGCCGCGCGCGCTCGCACCTGCGCATAGATCGCCGCGGCGGCCTCCGTTCCGGTCAGGGTGTTCGGCATGGTTCAGCCCTCCCCGCGCAGCGCGGCGCGCACCGCGTCCGCGGTCTGCGCGCAGCACTGCACCACGGTCGCGCGCAGGCGCGCGGCGCGCGCCTCGGTCGCGGCGCGGTCGTCCGGCGCGAGCAGGCCGGTGTTGACCAGCACGTTCAGTTCCGCCGCCTCCGCCGCCGCGCTGCACAGCGCCGCCGCGCACCCGACGTCCGAGCGCAGGAGGGGGCTGGCCGTGCTCAGAGCGGCGGGCAGCAGCAGCGCCACCTGCTCGCAGTGCTCCAGCATGGCCAGCGGGGCAAGGCACGCCGTGTGCGCCGCGTCCGCGAGCCGGGCGGCGCGCGTGGGGTCGTCCTTCGGGATGGCGTAGGCCCGCTGCAGCGGCAGAAAGCCCGCCGCGTCCGCGTCGATGAGCGCGAGCAGCGTCGTGCGCTGCGCGTCGCAGCTGGCGGCCAGCGTGGCGAGCGCGTCGTGCCGGTCGGCGTAGCGGGGGTTGGCTGCCGTCACGTTCGCGGCCATCGCGGCCAGGCTCGCCGCCAGCGCCCCGGCGAGCGCGGCCGCGCCCCCGCCGCCCGGTGCGGGCTGCGCGGAGGCGAGCTGCGCGGTGAATTCGGAAAGGGAGCGCCCGGTCGTAAGCGTCTGGTCGGTCATATGGAAAACCTCCTTGCGGGATGATGATCGTGTGGTGTCGTGTCCGTCACCGGCACACATATTATATTGTATTATACCGCGCGGCGGGGCGCTTGAAAAGTGGGCGCGGGGCTTTTTGCGCGCTTTTTGGGCATACTGACCCAAAAGGGAGGAATGACCATGCAAGACGGTTTCCTGCGCGCGGCGGCGGCGTCCATCCCCGTGGCCGTGGCAGACCCCAGGCGCAACGCGGCGGCGGTCTGCGCGCGCATCGACCAGGCGCACCGGGCGCGTGCCGCGCTGCTCGTGCTGCCGGAGCTGTGCGTGACCGGCTACACGTGCGGCGACCTGTTTTTGTCCGCGCTGCTGCTCGATGCGGCCGAAGAAGCGCTGCTGAACATCTGCGCGCACACGCAAAACTGCGACCCCGTCGTCGTGCTCGGCGTGCCGCTGCGCGCCGGGGGCAAGCTCTACAACTGCGCGGCCGTGCTGCACCGCGGGCGCATCCTCGGCGTCGTGCCGAAGACGTGGCTGCCGAACTACGACGTGTTCGCGGAAAAGCGCTGCTTTGCCTCCGCGGCGGCGTACCATGGGCCGGGCAGCGTGCCCGTCAGTGGGGCGGACGTGCCGTTCGGCACGGGGCTGGTGTTCGCCTGCGCGCAGATGCCGGCGTTTCGCCTCGGCGTGGAGCTGTGCGAGGACGTGTGGGCGCCGATACCGCCGTCGGTGCGGCTGTGCCTCGCCGGGGCGACCGTGATCGCCAACTGCTCGGCCTCGCCCGAGGCGGCCGGCAAGCCCGCCCGCCGCCGCACGCTGCTGCGCGCGGCCAGCGCGCGCGGTCTCTGCGGCTATGTCTACGCCAACGCCGGGCCGGACGAGTCGAGCGCGCACGCCGTCTTTTCCGCGCACCACCTCATCGCGGAAAACGGGGACATCCTCGCCGAGCACGCGCCGTTCGCGCCCGAGCCCGGCCTGCTCGTGACGGAGCTCGACCTGCTGACGCTCTCGGCCGAGCGCCGGCGCAACACGACCTTCGTGCCCGAGGAGGCGGGAGCGCGCGCCGTGCCGTTTTCCATGCCGCTGCGCCCGACGTCGCTCAGCCGCGCGGTGTCGCCGCACCCGTTCGTGCCGGACGATGCAGCCCTGCGCCGCAAGCGCGCAGAGCTCCTGCTTTCCATCCAGGCGCACGGCCTGCGCAAGCGCCTGCTGCACACCAGCAGCCGGGTGGCGCTGCTGCCCGTGACGGACGATCTCGACAGCGTGCTCGCCCTGCTCGTGTGCGCGCGCACGATGGATCTGCTCGGCCGCGCGCGGCACGATGTCCTCGCCGTCACGCAGCCGGGGGGCGACCGGGCGCGCGTGCTGCGCCTGTGCAAGGCGCTGGGCGTGTCCGTGCGGCCGAACGCCGACCGCGCGGGGCTCGCGCGCACGCACGCGGCGCTCCCGCTCGCCGCGCCCGACTTCACGGCGCTGCTGCTGGGCGAGGCCGTGTGCGCGCCGGAGGCCTACGGCGTCAACGCCGCCGTGCCGCGCACGCTCGTGCGCTGGCTCATCGCGGCCGAGGCCGAGCGCGCGGAAGCCCCCCTGCGCGCGGAGCTGCGCGCCGCGCTCTCCGCGCCGGACGCCGACTGCGCCGGCGTCTCGTGCGCGCTGACGGACTTCTGCTTTTACCATCTTGTCCGCTGCGGCGCGCACCCGCGGCGCATCCTGCGGCTGGCCCGCGCCGCCTTCGGCGACGCGGCCGCGGACGCCGACATTCTGCGTGCCATGGCGGCGCTCACGCGCTGCCTGTTCCGGCGGCCGGCCGCGCTGCCCGACCACGTCGCGCTCGGCAGCAGCGCGCAGGCGCTGCACTGGCCGCCGGACGCGGCGGGATCGCTTTGGAGCGAGGAGATCGACGCGCTGCGCCGCGAGCTGTCCTGAGATCAATATTCAAAAATGCGTGCATGACTGCATATTCTGCCGCCGCTCTGAATGCCGGAGCGGCGGCGTTTTTCGCATATCTTTCGCGCTTTTGTGCATATCACCGAAAGAAAAGCGTTTCTCGCGTGAATTTTATTCAAAAAGAGGGTTGACATTTGCGCGAAAAAGGTGAATAATATGCACATCTTATGAATGAATAATCAATGGAGGCAACCATTATGAAAAAAGAAGATATCAAAAAAGTCGTCCTTGCTTACTCCGGCGGTCTGGATACGTCCATCATCATCCCCTGGCTGAAGGAAAACTACAATAACTGCGAAGTCATCGCCGTGTCCGGCAACGTCGGCCAGGCCGGCGAGCTCGACGGCCTCGAAGAGAAGGCCATCAAGACCGGCGCGTCGAAGCTCTACGTGCTCGACCTGACGGACGAGTACGTAGACGATTACATCATCCCGACCATGCAGGCCGGCGCGATGTACGAGGAGTACCTGCTCGGCACGAGCCACGCGCGGCCGTGCATCGCCAAGGGCCTCGTCGAGATCGCCCAGAAAGAGGGCGCCGACGCCATCGCCCACGGCTGCACCGGCAAGGGCAACGATCAGGTCCGGTTCGAGCTGGCCATCAAGCACTTCGCGCCCGATATGCCCATCATCGCCCCGTGGCGGGAGTGGGACATCAAGTCGCGTGAGGAAGAGATCGCCTACGCCGAGGCGCACAACGTGCCCCTGAAGATCAACCGCGAGACCAACTACTCCAAGGACAAGAACCTCTGGCACCTGAGCCACGAGGGTCTCGACCTCGAGGATCCGGGCAACGAGCCGCAGTACGAGAAGCCGGGCTTCCTCGAGATGGGCGTCAGCCCCATCGACGCGCCGGACGCCCCGACCTACGTCACGCTCGACTTTGAGCAGGGCAAGCCCGTCGCGCTCGACGGCGAGAAGATGAGCGCCAAGGACATCATCCTCAAGCTCAACGCCATCGGCGGCGCCAACGGCATCGGCATTCTGGACATCGTGGAGAACCGGCTCGTCGGCATGAAGTGCCGCGGCGTGTACGAGACGCCGGGCGGCACGATCCTCTACAAGGCGCACAGCGTGCTCGAGACGCTCTGCCTCGACAAGATGACCATGCACGAGAAGCAGAAGCTCGCCGTGACCTTCGGCGAACTGGTGTACAACGGCCAGTGGTTCACGCCGCTGCGCGAGGCGCTCAGCGCGTTCGTGACCAAGACGCAGGAGCACGTCACCGGCACGGTGCGGCTCAAGCTCTACAAGGGCAACATGATCAACGCCGGCGTCTGGAGCCCGTACTCCCTGTACTCCGAGGAGATCGCCACCTTCGGCGAGAGCGACTACAACCAGGCGGACGCCGCCGGGTTCATCCAGCTCTACGGTCTGCCGATCGCCGTGCAGGCAAAGGTTGACGGCAAGAGCATGTAAGCGGTACAATAGATATATAGAAATGATTTTCTCCCCGCGCCGGGCCTCCCGGCGCGGGGACAACTGACGAAGGGAGACCATCACCATGGCAAAAATGTGGGCGGGCCGCACGGCCGGCGTGACCGATCCGGTCGCGGACGATTTCAACTCCTCCATCCGCTTCGACAGCCGGATGTACCGCGAGGACATCACGGGCAGCATGGCGCACGCGGCGATGCTCGGCGCGCAGCACATTCTCCCCCAGGCGGACGCCGATGCCATCATCGACGCGCTGCAGGGCATCCTCGACGATCTCGACAGCGGCGCGCTCGCGTTCGACCCCGCGTGCGAGGACATCCATATGTTCGTCGAGCAGGTGCTCACCGCGCGCATCGGCGACCTCGGCAAGAAGCTGCACACCGCCCGCTCGCGCAACGATCAGGTCGCGCTCGACCTGCGCATGTACCTGCGCAACGAAACGAGCGAGATCATTGCGCTCACAAAGGACGTGCTCGCGGCGCTCGTCGAGCAGGCCGGGGCGCACAAGGGCGACATTCTGCCCGGCTACACGCACCTGCAGCGCGCGCAGCCCATCACCTTCGGCCACCACCTGATGGCCTATGCCATGATGCTCCTGCGCGATATCGACCGGATGCAGGATGCCGTCAGGCGCATGAACGTCTCGCCCATCGGCTGCTGCGCGCTCGCCGGCACGACGTATGATACCGACCGGTTCTTTGAAGCCAAGCAGCTCGGCTTTGACGACGTGGCGCGCAACAGTCTCGACGGCGTGTCCGACCGGGACTTCTGCGTCGAGCTGCTCGATGCCTACGCCATCGAGATGATGCACCTCTCGCGCCTGAGCGAGGAGCTGGTGCTCTGGTCGAGCTGGGAGTTTCAGTTCGTGCAGCTCTCGGACAGCTACACGACCGGCTCGTCGATCATGCCGCAGAAGAAAAACCCCGACATGGCCGAGCTTGTGCGCGGCAAGACCGGCCGCGTCTACGGCGACCTCATCGCCATGCTCACGGCACTCAAGGGGCTGCCGCTGGCGTATAATAAGGATATGCAGGAGGACAAGGAGGCCGTGTTCGACGCGGTCGACACCGTGAAGATGTGCCTGCGCGTCATGGCACCGATGCTCGCGACCATGACCGTGCGCGCCGACAAGATGCTCCACGCGGCGCAGACGGGCTTCCTGAATGCGACCGACCTCGCCGACTATCTCGTCACGAAGGGGCTGCCGTTCCGCAGCGCGTACAAGATCTCCGGCGAGCTCGTGGCGTACTGCATCGCGCATGACACCGTGCTCGAAAAACTGCCGCTCGAGACGTTTCAGACCTTCAGCGACCTCTTTGACGACGGCGTGTACGATGCCATCGACCTCACCAACTGCGTCACGCGGCGCGTGTCCTACGGCGGCACGTCCGTGCCGAGCGTCGAGGCGCAGATCACATGGGTCACGCAGCAGCTCGGCGAATAATCACAAACGCTTCTAACCGGTGTCCCATTTTTTGGACGCCGGTTTTGTTGTTGCTGCGTGCACACTTCACAGTATTGCAACAAAGCAGGAAATAAAAGGCGGTTAATTGAAGAAAAAAGGAGTACGCTTGCACGGATACGCACATTTGATACAAAAAAACGGAAAAATTGCATTGACATTCCCCGCAAAAATGTTACAATATTGTCACAGAATGCTTTGGAAATTTCAAGTATCTTGTAACATTTGGAAAGGAGCGTAACGATGAAGCAGAGAACACGCAAGCTTCTGACCCTGCTGCTGATCGCAGCCATGGTCATGAGCCTGATGGTCCCGGCACTGGCGGCGGACACCGCGCAGTCCGAGACTCCCTACACTTACGACGCCGGAGACTACACCTTCGGCAAGATCTCGCACCCGAACAGCGCGCCCGGCCAGCCGGACGGCCTGGTCGATTACACCGGCAACGGCACGGTGGCCGTGACCGGCACGGCCGACGGCGCCGATGGTCAGGGCGACCGCGGCCAGAGCTACGCCTGGGCCGCCATGGCCTACGGCGACTATATCTATGTCGGCACGTGCTACGCCGCCATGGGCAACACCCTCTCGGCGATGGACACCGTCATGGGCCACAAGTTCGACGAGGAGACCATGCGCGCCGAGCTCAACGCCATCTTCAACGGCACGTTCTTCTATGGGCAGGAGGACGGCGGCAACTCCGGCGGCGTGCTCGTGAAGGTCAACGTACACACCGGCGAGATGACCCTGCTCATGTCCCAGTCGCTCAACGGCATCGCCCCGCTGTTCCGCAACGCCATCCGCTACAAGGACAAGCTCTATTTCTGCGGCAGCGTCAACACCAACGGCCGCGGCGGCCTGCCGAGCATCTATGAGATCGATCCGAGCGACGACAGCATCACCTGCGTCTATCAGGGCCTGTCGAACATGCAGGAATACGCGCAGGCGTATAAGGCCGGCGTCTGCACCGGCATCCGCGGCATGGCGGTCTATGACGGCAAGCTCGTCATCAGCAACGTCGGCGTCGACGGCGGCTACCTGCTCATCAGCGACAACCCGTCGCAGGGCTTCACGAAGATCGCTACGCAGTCCGACCTCTATAACTACCCCGCCGTGCACTACAAAGACAGTGTCTACGGCGGCGGCATCTGGGAGATCGTCGAGTACAACGGCAGCCTCTATGTCGCCATGTGCACCGGCACGCCCGCCACGCGCGTGGGCGACAATATGCGCTCGTTCGCCATCGTGCGCGGCGACTGCTCCGGCGACTGGAACGACCCCGACGCCTGGACGTGGACGCCCGTCGTCGGCGACCAGGCCGACGGTGCGAAGTACACCTTCGGCATCGACCCGGCGCGCACCCGCGCCGCGGCCTGCAACCTGTGCATCTATGACGGCTATCTCTACATCGGCGAGTACAACGACGAGGAGATCCCGCTCGAGGAGCTCATGTTCAGCCAGGACTTCGGCTTCCTCGCGCGCAACCTCGAGCAGTCGGTGAACCTCTACCGTATGTCCATCGGCTCGGACGGCACCGAGCAGATGGAGCTCGTCGTCGGCGAGCCGACGGAGATGTTCCCGGCCGGCGGCATCCTGTGCAAGCGCTCCGGCTTCGGCGACTATGAAAACCAGTACTTCTGGCAGTCCAAGGTGTTTGACGGCAAGCTCTTTCTCGGCACGTTCGACACCAGCTCCCTGCTCGAGCCGCTCGGCCAGTTCACCAACGGCGACCTGCTGCACATGTCGCGCGACGAGTGGGCCAGCCAGATCGGCTACCTCAAGGTGCTGCTCAAGCTGCTGCTGAATCAGGATAAGAACGGCGACGGCACGCTGCTCGCCGCCGACGCCGACACCGACGCTGCCATTGACGCCGCGGTCGACGCGGTGAACGAAGAAGCGGACAGCCCCGAGACCTTCTCACTCACGGACGCGCAGTATGACACGCTGCGCCAGGGCATCGACGACGGCGCTTACGCCGCGGCCTACAGCGTGTCCACGCTCGGCAGCCTGCGCCGGCTCAACAGCCTGCTCGCCAAGCTGACCGACCTCGTGGAGACGAACGACATCGCGGGCTTTGTGGACATCTATCAGCAGGTCTGCGACCTCTACTCCGGCATCAGCGACAAGCTGCCCGACTCCATGAAGGAGCTCTACGAGATGCTCGTGCGCATCACGGAGCTGGAGAACATGAAGGATCTCGTCATCTGCCTCAACAAGCTCTCGACCGCCACGCGCGGCTTCGGTCTGTACACCATCACGTCCGAGAACGGGAAGCTCACGCTCGACACGCTCACGCGCGACGGCTTCGGCGATCCGTTCAACCACGGCCTGCGCGCCTTCGCCGTGAACGACGAGCAGGGCTGGATGGTCATCGGCACGGCCAACCCCTTCATGGGCACGCAGCTGTGGCGCACGACCGTCGATATGACCGATCCGATGGATCGCTTCACCGATCTCGACCCCAACGGCTGGGCCTACCCCAGCATCGAATACTGCGTGCGGCACGGTCTCATGTCCGGCATGAGCGACACGATCTTCTCGCCCAACACCGTGACGACGCGCGCGCAGCTCGTGCAGGTGCTGTATAATTTCGAGGGCAAGCCCGACGTGAGCGATGTGGCCGTGCCGTTTACGGACGCCGCGTCCGGCTGGTACCGGGACGCGGTCGCCTGGGCGTACAAGACCGGCGTTGTGGACGGCATGTCGCCCACGACCTTCGCACCGAATAACACCGTGACGCGCGAGCAGGTTGCCGTCATCCTCATGCGCTATCTGACGAAAGTCTGCGGCGTGGAGCGCACGTGGACGCCGGATGACCTGTCCGGCTTCGCCGACGGCGGCAACGTCTCCGGCTGGGCGCGCGCCGGCATGGCCGACGCGGTGGCGCTCGGCCTGTTCGGCGGCACGCAGGACAGCAGCGGTCAGGTGTGGCTGCGGCCTGGCGCGGGCACGACGCGCGCCGAGACCGCGGCGCTCCTGCAGCGCATGTGCACAAAAGTGCTCGGCATCGGCTGAGCGGCGCACAGCATTTTAACGGGCGTCCCCGCCGGGGACGCCCGCTTGAGACTGTCGGAAAACCCGGAAGGTTTTCCGACAAAAGGCTTGCAGTCTGCTGCGCGCAGAATTTGTGCGCCGCAGGCACACAAATTCCACACTTGCAGCCTGAGCAGTATTTTCTCTCACGCACATGTCGCGAGAGAAAATGATTGCACTTTTTTGCCGCCTGCGGGCGGCAAACTCTGCGAGGCTTTTTTGACACGCTGAAACGGGCGTCCCCGGCGGGGACGCCCGATCTTTTGTTTCGGCGCGGGTGGTTGTGTTTCGGCGCGGGTGCTTGTTTTCTGCCCGCACATCCTGTATAGTGGAGGCAGCATCGGGCGGCCGCGGCCGCCCGGGGAGGGAAGCTTATGAAAAAACGGATCTGCACGCTGCTGCTCGCGCTGTGCCTGACGCTGGGGCTGCTGCCCGCCGCGGCGCAGGCCGCCGGGGACGGCAGCGGCACGTTTGACACCGTCCGCTGGACGCTCGACGCCGACGGCGGGCTGACCGTCAGCGGCACGGGCGACCTGCCGGACGGCGCGTTCGCCGGCCGCACCGACATCGTCACCGTGACGTTCACGGGTCAGGTCGCGCGCATCGGCCGCAGCGCGTTCGCCGGCTGCACGCAGCTGCGGCGCGTGGACGGGTTCGGCGCGGTCACGTGCGTGATGAGTCAGGCGTTCGCCGGCTGCACGGCGCTCACGGAGCTGGCCGTGCCCGGCACGGTCACGGAGATCGGCACGGGCGCGTTTTCCGCCTGCACCGGCCTGACGGCCGTCACGCTCGCGCCCGGCGTGCGCAGCCTCGGCGCGTATGCCTTCGCCGCCTGCACGGCGCTGCGGCGCATCGACCTGCCCGACGGCATGACGCTGCTCGGCAGCGGGCTGTTTTCCGGCTGCACGGCGCTCACGGAGCTGCCGCTGCCGGACGATGTGGCGTGGGTAGAGCCGCGCCTGTGCGAAAACTGCACTGCGCTGCAAAACATCGTGCTCCCGGCCGCGATGACCGAGGTGCCGCGCGGCCTGCTGCGCGGCTGCACGGGGCTGCGGCGCGTGACGCTGCAGGGCGCGGTCACGGCGGTGGGCAACGGGGCGTTTGCCGGGTGCGACGCGCTCGCGGACGTGTACTTCACCGGCACGCGCGCGCAGTGGGACGCCGTCGCCGTCGGCGCGAACAACGCGAGCCTGACGGCCGCCGCCGTGCACCTGTCCGCGCCCGCGCACACGTACCCGGAGGCGTGGACGGTCGTCCGCGCGCCGACCTGCACGGACGACGGCCTGCGCACGCGCACCTGCCTCGACCCCGGCTGCGGCAAAACGCTGTCCGAGACGATCCCGGCGCTCGGCCACGACTGGGACGACGGCGTGATCGTGCGCGCCCCGAGCGGCGTGCGCATGGGCGAGCGGCGCGTCACCTGCCGCCGCTGCGGCCGGACGCAGGCGGTGGCGATCCCGCCCGAGATCGCGGCGTACGAGCAGTTTCATGACATCGACCGCAATGCGTGGTCGTATGACGGCATCCAGTACTGCGTGGCGCGCGGGCTCATGTCCGGCACGGACACGCACACGTTCCTGCCCGGCGGCGTGACGACGCGCGCGCAGCTCGTGCAGGTGCTGTATCATCTCGCGGGCGATCCCGACATGACCGGCGTGACCACGCCGTTTACCGACCTCACGTCGGACTGGTATCAGGCCGCGGTCGCCTGGGCATATGAGACCGGCGTCGTGGACGGCACGTCGCCCACCACGTTTTCGCCGAGCCGGCCCGTCACGCGCGAGCAGGCGGCCGTTTTGCTCATGCGCTACGCTGCGCGCCTGCCCGGCTTTGCGGGCAGCGACGCGCCTGCCGACCTGTCCGCGTTTGCCGACGGCGGCAGCGTCTCCGGCTGGGCGCGCGCCGGCATGGCCGACGCGGTGGCGCTCGGCCTGTTCGGCGGCACGCAGGACACCGGCGGCCGGGTGTGGCTGCGGCCGGGCGAGAGCGCGACGCGCGCCGAGATCGCGGCCGTTCTGGCGCGCTTCGGGCGCAACGTGGCCCACCTGCTCTGAATGCAGAATCGACCCGTCGGGGATCCCCCGGCGGGTTTTCACTTAATTTTTCTTAAAGCTGGCAGTTTCCTCTGTCCGCGCACGCCGCGGATGTGTTAGGATAGACCCCAGAGGTGATACCATGGAAAACCCCGAGACCCCTGTCCGCATCCTCGTCGTGGACGACGAGCCGGACATCCGCAATATTTTACACATTCTGCTCTCGTCGCGCGGCTACGAGGTCGATGAGGCCGAAAACGGCCTGCGCGCCGTGGAGCTCGTGCGCGCGCAGCCGGACTATGACCTCATCATTCTCGACATCATGATGCCCGGCATGGACGGCGTGTCCGCCTGCGCGGAGATCCGGCGGCACAGCGTCGCGCCGATCCTGTTTCTGACGGCGAAGGCCCAGCCCACCGACATGAGCGACGCCTACGGCAGCGGCGGCGACGACTATCTCATCAAGCCCTTTTCCAACCACGAGCTGTTCCTGCGGGTCGATTCGCTCATCCGCCGCTACCGCGTCTACCACGGCAAGGGCGACGCGCCGACGGTCATCGACGCGCTCGAGATCAACCGCGACAAGGGCACCGTGTGCAAAAACGGCCGCTCCGTCGAGATGGCCAAGACGGAGTTTGAGCTGCTGCAGTACCTGATCGCCAACCGCGGTGCAGCCGTGTCCGCGCGCAAGCTGTATGAGGACGTCTGGCACGAGAAGTTCCTGCCCAGCTCTGCCAACACCGTCATGGTGCACATCCTCAAGCTGCGCAAGAAGCTCGAGGATGACCCCGCCAACCCGACGCTCATCCGCACGGTCTGGGGAAAGGGGTATCAGATTGATTAAAAAGTGGCGCTCATCGATCAATGCGCGCATGATCTTCGTGCTCCTCGCGGCGCTGGCCGTGGGCGTGGCGTGCTATTTCGGCATAGACGCGCTCGGCACCGCGGCGATCGACCGCTGGTATCTGAGCGATGACGCCATCGCCGCGCGCAATCTGGAGCACGAGCGCAGCCTGCAGGAATACGTCAGCGCGCGCGGCGTGTCCTCGCGCGACACGCTGGCCATCGAGCAGTGGTCGCGCGGTGAGAAAAAAGCCAACGTCATCGTCTATCAGGCGGAGGGCGACCCGTACGAGGCCGGCTCGTGGGGCACGAGCGAGCTGCTCGACGACACTTCCCAGAGCGACATTGCCGACTTGGGCTACAGCTTCTTCACCCTGCAGTTTGCCGACGGGGAGTACCGCGTCGCCGTGTGCGACTATTCCGAGGCGTGGCTCTACAGCTATGTGCGCTTCGGCGCGCTCGTGCTGGGCTTCGTGATCTATTCGTTCATCGCCTTCGGCTTCACGCGGCGGCTCACGCGGCGCGTCACGCGCCTGTCGGAGGCCGTCGGCGCGGCGGGCGCGCTCAACCGGACCATCCCCGTCGTCGGCACGGACGAGATCGCGCGGCTGGCGGCGAGCGTCAACACCATGCGCGACACGATCCTGGAGCGCACGCGCAACGAGCAGACCGCCTGGCAGGCCAACAGCGACCTCATCACTGCCATGTCGCACGACATCCGCAACCCCCTCACGTCGCTCATCGGCTATCTCGACCTGCTCGAGATGAGCCAGGACCGCCTGCCGGAGGACCTGCGCAGCTACGTGCTCGCCAGCCGCGACAAGGCCTATCAGCTCAAGGACCTGACGGGGGAGATGTTCCGGTATTTTCTCGTCTTCAGCCGCGGCGAACAGGAGACGCACCCCGAGCCCTACGACGCGCAGATCCTCTGCGCGCAGCTGCTCGGCGAGTGCACGGCCGAGCTGCGCAGCCGGGGCTTTGACGTCAACCTCCTGCTGCTGACCACGCCCTGCACCGTCACGACCGACGTGCAGATGCTCAAGCGCGTGACGGATAACCTCCTGTCGAACATCGAAAAGTACGCCGACCCCGCCGCGCGCCTGACCATTCTGGCCGAGTGCGAGGGCGAGCGGCTGCACGTCTGCTTTGCCAACCGCGCGCGCCGCGAGCTTGCGCGCGTCGAGAGCAACCACATCGGCCTGCGCACGTGCGAGGCGATCCTGCAGCTGCTCGGCGGGCAGTTTTTCACCCACCGTACGGGCGATGATTTCTCGGCCGAGTTCGTCCTGCCGCGCACGCCGCCGGACGCGGCGCAGGGCTGAGCGGATCGATCCCTCAGTCAGCCTGACGGCTGCCGGCTCCCTTTGCACAAGGGAGCCTATGAGGTGCGGGACGAACGCACGGTGCACCACCGGCAGCGCTGGAGGAAACCGCGGCTTTTCTGCCATGATGCTGGTCGAGCGGCACAGAAACGGAATCGCCAAGGTGTGTGACGTCAGGAAACACGGCATCCGCCTCGCTGCGCTCAGTACCTTTTTCCCGAGGGCAAGGCTTGGGTGCGCAGCGCAGGCAACGCTGTACCCGCCTCTCTACATAACAAATCCGCAAAAAAAGATCCCCGAAACGAACGTTTCGGGGATCTTCGCTCTGTATGGGTGATGGATCAGCGATCACACAATGCCCTGAGCCATCATGGCGTTGGCGACCTTCAGGAAGCCGGCAACGTTGGCGCCGAGCATCATGTTGCCCGGCTGGCCGCACTCGACGGAGGCGTCGTAGCAGGCCTTAAAGATGCTCTTCATGATGCCGTGCAGCTTCTCGTCGACTTCTTCGAAGCTCCAGCTCATGCGCAGGGAGTTCTGGCTCATTTCCAGACCGGAGGTGGCAACGCCGCCGGCGTTGGAAGCCTTGCCCGGCGTGTAGAGCAGGCCGGCCTCGATGACCGCGTTGATGGCCTCGGGGGTCAGCGGCATGTTCGCGCCTTCGAACACGGCCATGGCGCCGTTGGCGATGACGGCCTTCGCGCCCTCGAGATCCATCTCGTTCTGGGACGCGCACGGCATGGCGATGTCGCACGGCACGGTCCAGATGTTCTTGCAGCCCTCGTGGTACTCGCTGCCGGGCACTTCGTCGGCGTAGACGCTGATGCGGGCGCGGCGCTTCTGCTTGATGTCAAACAGCACGTCGAGGTTGATGCCGTTGGGATCGTAGACGTAGCCCTTGGAGTCGCTCATGGCGATGACCTTGCCGCCGAGCTCGGTGCACTTCTGCGCGCAGTACTGCGCCACGTTGCCGGAGCCGGACACGATGACCTTCTTGCCCTCGAAGCTGTCGTTTCTCAGGTGCTTGAGCACTTCGGCGGAGAAGTAGCAGATGCCGTAGCCGGTGGCCTCGGTGCGGGCGAGAGAGCCGCCGTAGGTCAGGCCCTTGCCGGTGATGACGCCGCCCTCAAAGCGATCGACGATCTTCTTGTACTGGCCGTACATATAGCCGACCTCGCGCGCGCCGACGCCGATGTCGCCGGCCGGGGTGTCGGTGAACTGGCCGATGTGGCGGTAGAGCTCGGTCATGAAGCTCTGGCAGAAACGCATGACCTCACCGTCGGACTTGCCGTGGGGGTCAAAGTCGGAGCCGCCCTTGCCGCCGCCCATGGGCAGGGTGGTCAGGGAGTTCTTCAGGATCTGCTCGAAGCCAAGGAACTTGACGACGGACAGGTTGACCGAGGGATGGAAGCGCAGACCGCCCTTGTAGGGGCCGATCGCGGAGTTGAACTGCACACGGTAGCCGCGGTTGACCTGGACCTTGCCGTTGTCGTCCACCCAGGGAACGCGGAAGATGATGATGCGCTCGGGCTCAACGAAGCGCTCCATGAGGCCGGCTTCTTCCCACTCGGGGTGCTTGTCGACGACGTACTGGAGGCTCTCAAAGACTTCGTCAACGGCCTGCAGGAACTCGGGCTCGTTGGGGTGGTTCTTCTGAAGGTCGGCGAAAACGCGGTTCAGATATGCATTGTTGATCATTTTCTTACCTCTTTCTTGTTATTCACTTTGCTCTCAAAAACGGCCTGAGCGGCCAATTTCCTTTATCATGGTAACGCAAACGGAGAGGGATTGCAATATCCGTTTTCCATATAATTTCTCAATTTTTTTGTGCAAAAAGTCAGAAAGGGCGCTTTAAATTGCGTTGTTTTCGTCAAAAAAACAACATTCCCGTGTAAAAGCTGGCAATTTGCGACCGCCATTTTTATGCAGGTGCAAAAAAAGCGCTTGACAAATTATTCTGACGAGTATAAACTAAGAGCGAAAGTTATCCAAATGCATAATAATTTTGCAGTCGGAAGGGAGGAATGCGGATGCGGCGATGCGAGGTGTGTTTTGCGCCGCTGCCGGCGTGGGAAGATGCGTACCTGTGGCCGTGCGCGCACGGCGGGCTGACGGTGTGCGCCGATTGCTTTGACACGCTCGTGGGCGGCCTGTCGCGGCGGGAGCTGGCCGCGCGCCTGAGCGCACCGGGAGCGTGAGGGGGGCGGAGCAGCAAAAACCCGCCCACGGTGTGGGCGGGCGGATCATGTGCGGTTTTTCTTCGCGGTGTTGACGGAGGCGATCTCAGCTCAGTGCATTTGCCGAGCGTTTGTGCATCTTCCCGGAAAAGAAAAATACCGACCGTCCAGAAGGACAATCGGTATTTTTGGTGGGGGAAGATGGATTTCCCCTGACGGGGATAAACTTCGACTCCATCTTCCACGCAAAGAAAAATACCGACCGTCCAGAAGGACAATCGGTATTTTTGGTGGGGGAAGAT
>OIAK01000050.1_pt1 | contig 73496 bp, 87 predicted proteins | sample 1580741 | NCBI WGS metagenome assembly OIAK01 (sample SAMEA3882521, study PRJEB24775) | human gut metagenome | biome: human-associated habitat; feature: intestine environment; material: feces | place: Netherlands | collected 2009/2010
CCGTGATGCAGTTGCAAAAAGTTACAAAACCGCAAGCGGTAATCGCTGTTGCAACTTATGAAGTAGGGATATGCTACACCTACAACGGAAAAGGTGTTACAAAACCGCAAGCGGTAATCGCTGTTGCAACTGTCGCCCACTGGCGACAGAAAAAGGGGCAGGCTGTTACAAAACCGCAAGCGGTAATCGCTGTTGCAACAAAATGGTAAACCCAAGAATACAGCAATGTGTTCGTTACAAAACCGCAAGCGGTAATCGCTGTTGCAACAATCAATCTTCTTTCTTAATAAAGGAGAGATATTAGAAACAGGTTACAAAACCGCAAGCGGTAATCGCTGTTGCAACTAGCTGCGAATTTAGCATTGCTGAAAAAACAAGAGTTACAAAACCGCAAGCGGTAATCGCTGTTGCAACATTTCAGATAAACTCCGTGATGCAGTTGCAAAAAGTTACAAAACCGCAAGCGGTAATCGCTGTTGCAACACATCATTAGACCTTTCTAGTTTCAATACTAGCAAGTTACAAAACCGCAAGCGGTAATCGCTGTTGCAACGGATTCCAAATTGAAACCACTGATGAGGGTGGTCGTCGTTACAAAACCGCAAGCGGTAATCGCTGTTGCAACAGCACCTCTCGAAACCCTTGTCCAGAGCGGCTCTTTTGGGGTACTTTGGCAAACCAAATCAACGTTCACCAATTTTTTCTCTAAAAAACGCCTTTTTCAACGTCTTTCCCCAACGCCTGGCTCTCAAAACCCTTATCACGCAAGGACTTCATAAATTTGGCAAACCTCCGCAGCCGCTCTGTCTGCATTCCCTGCAAAAGCGAACAACCTTGAAGCTACAAAAAGCCCGCTCGCGGGACGTCTAACTCGCTTCTTCCAAACACGTTCGCCAAACAGCAGCGCTGTCATTGCCTATTACATCTTCATTATACAGCACGCATCTTCTCTTCGTCAAGAAGAAAAACCGGCACACAAAAAAAGGGCGCCACTTGCGTGGCAGCCCTGCGTCCTAGTCGACGCGTTTCACCTTGTAGACAGGAAGTTTATCCTTTTTGGCCAGCTCCAGGAGCTCGGCCATGGCCTTGCCGGTACCGTACTTGCTGACGAGCAGCTCGCACATAGCTCCTTCAGAGTAGAAGGTGCTGCGACGAACAAGCGACGAGGTGTAGGAACCATCGGCGCAACGTCCAGGGATGGCGTAATCTGCGGTGATTTTCCGCTTCAATTTATCGTTGGTAATGTACAAGCCTGTGCAGGATTCCTCCGCCAGGTAGCAGGACCAGCTGCGCGGTGCGAACTTACGCACCAGCGCCTCCCAGAAAGCGGGCTGCGGGCCGTCTCTGCAGATATATACTTGATAAAGAGCTGTCCTTTGCCGTCGAACTGGATTTTTTCAACGCCAGCGCGGAGATCAAAGGCCTGGAGGCCGGCGCCCTCAGCGATGAAGCCGAGCCAGCCGCAGCCAAAGGCAGATTTCGGTTTACGCTCATCCTTGCGCGTCCATCGCTTGAGCTTTTTAAAGAGGTTTGCCAACTCCTCTTGAGAACCATAGACGTATAAATTTGTGTAACAATAATTTGCCATATAAGAATCATCCTTTCTTTAAAACACTTAAATAGGCTAGAAAAAGGCAATAAAAAAGCCATTATGGGAATCAATTTTGAGTACACTAATAGTATACATACTACTAGTACACACAATCTTAGATTTTTCCCGTAATGACATCTTATAACTCTTATATGGTTGAATTATAGGTAGCGGCCTATGCGCTACCATTATTGTACAATACAATACCAAGTGTGTCAAGAAGTTTTTGAGAAGTTTTTTACTTTTCTTATTCTGCACCTGCTCAGTCAAGCTCAAAGCATGCGTAACTCTACCGCCATGCCGCACCACAGCGCCAGCAGATAGATGACAAAATAATACATACTTCAAGTATTCTCAACCCTAGTTTTTATACACTAATCACATCATCTTTATTATTTATTACTTCATATTCAAGGATTTTCTTTGCCATTTCATAACAATTATCTATATAATATTTTCCTAATGTTTTGGTCATAGCAAAACCAGCACAAGCTGCTACAACTGGTCCGACATAAGGAATATATTTTAAAAATCGTTTTTTAGCATATCGTTCAGCTACTTGCCTAAGAACCAACATTATACCTTCTTCGGTAAGATATGCAAGCACCTTATCCGCAAGTTGTTTCCCTACGGGTCCTAATACAGTCATGTATTTCTCTATAACTGTTTCATCAAGCCCAAAACTTTCTCTAATTTCTTGAGCCATCTTATAAAAAGCCGCTAAATCAAAGCTAACATCAACACCAGGGATATGATTTAAAGCATTAGCAGCTACCGCCCAAGCATAGGTATTAATATCATCTAAACATTTTCTTCTTTTTCTAGCCAACTCTTGAATACTTTCTGCTTTAAAGCCGCAATGATTTTATCCTTCTTTACATCATCAAGGTCAGAAGCAAAAATATCGTCCTTTAATTCTTTAATCCCAATGCCAGTCTTACAGCTTGTAAAATAAACTTTTATGTCTGTAGCACCTACTTTAGAATAAACATCTTCAACGATTTCTTTCTTCAGATCGTCTAGTGTCCTTTCACCATCCCATATATCGTCTTCCTTATTGCGCACAATAAAATAAGGATGCTTCCTAGATTGATTCCATTCCTTAAATTTTTTAAATAACTTTCCGTCGGCATCATGTAATTTACCGGCAAATACGAACAGATACAAATCATAATCCTCTACAGAAAATTGTTTGCACCAGTCTTCAAAAGGAAATCTTTTCGTGTCATATCCAGGCAAATCAACGATTCTCAATGCTCCCCAAGATGCTTCTTGGCTTTTCACTGTGGTATCTGTATATACTCCAGATTTAAATAAATTTTTGCCTATCAATTTGTTAATAACACTCGATTTACCTGCACCCGGCTGCCCGACTAAAGCAATTTTAGTATGCGTACCCTGATTTCTTTTTATTTTTGAAGAACAAGATTAGATCTAAACGACACTATATCATTTGAACCTTTTGAAGCTGCCATCCCAACCGCAAGACCAACTACTGATGCTACTCCAGCTAATTCAGCTACGCTAAGTGCTGCCAATGGTATTATGCCTTTAACCTTAGATTGAGTTACTAAACAAGGCTTTCTATATTTTTTCATTATCGTAAATCTCCTCTTACAAAACAGGCAATGATATTTTTATATTTAGTTGTTAATTATACATCAGCTTTACATAAATTTTCGATGGTTCCCAATTATGTTCTGTATTCTTCTCAGAATTAACACGAAGCCTAATATATTTACCAGTATCTTTATCTATCATTGCGGAAAGTACACAACCATCTTTATATTCAATAGCTAATACAGTGCCGGGAAAATAGTAATCAATCACTCCAAATCTCGTGATATTTTGGGCTGTATGTTCTTTGATTTCTCTTTCATTTGCTACCCTGTTAGATAGGTTAAGCAATCTTGTGCATAACGTTGTACTTTGTATTTCTGTAAGTATATGCGCAGAAGTTTTCCCAGAAAAGGCAGATTGCCAATCTTTATCTAATCTTGTCTTACGTATGGTATATTCTGAACTTAAAACTGTACGTAGTTCATCAGGATATTCTTTATCCCATACTGGTGTAAAGTCACCAATATATGCATCAAGAGCAGGGGTCTGCCATTCTATATCAGATGGTATGTAAATTTTGGGAAGCGGCGAAGGCTTTAATGTATAAAATGCACCCAATACTACTAATACAGACAAGATTATACCTGCTAATACTTTTTTTGTAATTTTCATGGTCGTAAATTTCATTATCGTACCCTCCGTAATTATTCTTCTAGTCTCACAAGTCTTTTCCATTGCAATTCTCTAATCAAACATAGAATATCTTCTCTTAATTCATTCTCATCAACATCATACGTTTGCAGCAACATATCAGCAATATCAGAAGCTGTATTTTTGCAATTACTCAAAGAAATTATTTCTCCACCTATTTTATTCAAGTAACATATGTCCAGTTCTTTGCCATATAACACCATAATATCTTTTTCCCAACGTTTTTTCAAAGAAATATCGACAAGCTTTTTATGCTTAAGCCACTCCCATGTAATCATGCTCTCCCCTCCACTTCAACTAGTTGCTGAACCTTACCCCAACCAGTACGACCATTCAGCATCTTTTTGACTTGTGTCCCAACAGCCACACCTACAGCAAAAGCTTCAATAGCCGCCGCCAAACCGGCTGGAATAACCCCTTCAATACTCACATTTGAAATAACCATTGGTTTCTTATATTGTTTTTTCATTTTAACTTGTACCTTCATATTCTTATATCATCATTGACGTGATTAAGTATATTACCTTTCTGCTTTTCAGCATCAATAGAATTTATAAACTCTAAGACTTTTGGATTATGCCAAGCATATTTGCCCTTATTTTTCCAAATAGAATCTATCGTTTCGTCCAAAACATTGCCTATTGTAAAAGGAGTCATGCAATCTAATCTAAAATCTCCATTCGGGCGGATAATACCACCACTATTAGGAGCAGATACATATCGTTCCATAGATGTATTAACATTCATAGATCTTTCAATTCTTATTTTTCCTGCATATTCCCTAGAGAATTTATCAATCTGTTCATAAAGATAATTGCGTTGCTCATGTGTTAAAAAAATATCTTTATTAAAAATAGCTCTACCACTTGGCAATATCTCACCAATCATAATGCTGCCAGCACCTACTGAATAAGCTAATTTAACCATATCATCTAAATAAGGCAATGTTTTAGGAGTAACAGAATGTGCTATAACCAATGGTATTCCGCTATCAGAAATTTCCATTGCTCCATTAACAGCTTTCTCCCAACTGCCTTCTACACCTCTAAACGAGTCATGCAACTCAGGTGTTGAACCATCAATAGAAATTTGAAACCAAAAATAGCGGTACTTAGAAAATCTTTTGACTTTTTCTTTGCTTAACAACATACCATTCGTAATAACAACAAACGAAGTCCCGTCTTCATGTAGTATATCCATAATATCAAATAAATCTTCTCCTAGAAGCAATGGTTCCCCTCCGGAAATAATGCATTGAAAAATGCCACCTGCTTCAACAATTTGTTTAGCTAAACTTTTCCACTTTTGCGGAGTCATGCTTGTATATTGAACACGATCAACATCCCCAGATCTATTATAACAATGCTTACATTTTAAGTTACAAGCTCCTGTCAGTTCAAATTGTAAAGTAATTGGGAAAGAGAACTCCTTTGGATACAAGTCTGCTGCTTGCATAGCAATAATATTTTCTGCTTCCTGTTTTGCTCTCTTTAAATCAACAGCATTAAAAATTTTTACATAATCCTTACTCAATCTATCTTACCTCCACGAATCATATTACAGTAATGGTGCAATATTTTATAATACTCTTCAACATCCATACCTTCAAAATATAAATGATACAAGTACTCCCCTCTACAAATATTAGGTCTTTTATTGTATATCGAGCACTTATTATTAATTAAATATTTGCATATTCCGTCTCCTCTATTGAAATTTTTCATTGCAGGTATTTTATATAAATGTTTGCAACATTCTCCACATTGATTGCAATCAAATATTTTACCATTTATAATTGTTACTTGATCCAAAATATTCTCCCTTATAATAGGTGATAGTATGTATACAAACTATCACCTATCAAGCCAACATTTCATTTTTTATCAGCAAATTAACATCAATCTCCAACGCATCAGCAATCTGATACAGAGTTTCTAAAGAAAAACTGTTGCCTCTATTCCCTCGCTCAATCTGCCCAAGATAAGCGGCACTCATACCAATCCGCTCGGCCAGCTCTGCTTGCGTATAGCCTTTCTTTTTTCTATAATATGCTATTTTCAATCCAATATTCTTGTAACGTGTAGCAAACAACGTCATCACCTCTTGTCAAGCTTCTCTTTATAATATTAACAGTTTATATAAATTATTTTTTAGGTATATAGTCTGCTTTTTTAGGTTAATAACTTCAATCAGCTTTTTTTCTCTTTTTTAGTTAATCTTTGAAAACAACTTGCAACTTCAATTCAACTTGCTTGCAACCATATACGATTGCTTCTGCTCAATTATTTTTTCAAGAAGCGACAGCCCCTCACTGCCGCTTCCTGCACCCATCAAGCCTCTCGCTTTACCTCATACACTGGCAAGCCATCGTACTGAAATGTTTCCACACTAGCGCGATTATCAAAGGCTTGCATACCTGCCCCTTGGGCAATAAAGCCAATCCAACCAGAGCCGAAAGGCGTACGCTCTTTGCGCTCGTCCTTGCGCGTCCAGCACTTGAGCTTTTTTAAAGAGGTTTGCCAGCTCCTCTTGCGGACCATGAACATATAAATTTGTGTAACTGTAATTTGCCATATAAGAATCATCCTTTCTTTATAACACTGAATATGCGAAAAACGCAACAAAAAAAGCTATTATAATGAAATTTTCGCATAGGAAAATATCATTATAATAGCCTAAAATTCTTATATAAACAAATGTATACAGCTTTTCTAAGTGCTGTGTGGTTATTATATAGCGAATCAGTAAATCTGTCAAGGTAACACAAAAATTTTTTCTACCGCCCACCCACAACTAAATCCAATCCTTCACATCTGCAAAATAAATGTGAACGCCTTGACTTTATTATCTGCTCATATGATAATAATAGTGTGAGAAGAAATTGTTTATCTTTCAAGACTGCCGCGAAGGCAGCCAATTTACAGAAAGCGGTGATACCATGATTTTTAAATTTGAAGCGCAAGCCCCCAAAATTGATGAAAAGGCCTATGCCTTTAATACTGCCACCCTGATTGGCAAGGTTGAGCTTAAAGAGTACGCCAGCGTTTGGCCCGGCGTTACTATCCGCGGCGACGTTAACCGCATTGAGGTTGGCCGCTACAGCAATATCCAGGACAACAGCGTGCTGCACGTTGCTGATAACTACGCCTGCATCGTCGGTGATTATGTAACTGTAGGTCACTGCGCTCTGCTGCATGCCTGCACCGTTGAAGACCACTGCCTCATCGGCATGCATTCTACCGTACTTGACGGCGCTGTAATCGGCCACGGCTCTATCGTTGCTGCCGGTGCTGTTGTAACCAAAGGCACCATCGTACCGCCGAATTCCCTGGTTGCCGGCATTCCTGCCAAGGTTATCAAAACCTTGGACGAAAAAGGTATAGCTGCAATCCACGCCCAGGCACTGAAATACAAAACTCTGTGGACCGAACGCTACGGCCTGCTGCCCGACAATGACGGCGAACGCTACCACGGCGAGCAAATCGTTTAATTATCAAAAAACAGAAGCCTGACAATGTCCTCTGATTAAGATAATGCGTAAAAATTTTTAATCAGGTCACGCTTCATTAATAGTGCAAAAAATCCCGTTGCACGGCGCAAGTCTGTGAACGGGATTTTTTGCTGCAAGTATGCGCTTACGCTACTAACCAAGAAAGCCATCTCTGCAATTCTTCAGAAGAACAGAGATGGCTTTAATTATTGAATAAAATTTTTATCAGTTACCTTCAACAGCAACTGCTTTTTTGGCCGGACAAACAATTGCAGCAATAGCATAAGCAGCAATGCATACCAGCCATTCCATATAGATTACGTTCGGGAAAATGCGTACTGCCGGAGTAAGCTGCCACAGCACCAGCAGCACCAGGCCTGCCAGCAGCGTCCAGAAGCCTGCGGCCTTGGAAGCATACTGCGGGAAGAACAGCGCTACTATAACAATAACGCTGAAGGCAGCAGTCAGGGACAAACCGATCATAATCGTACCCAAAATGCTGGATACGCTCATAGCAAGTCCCAACGTAAGAATACCGCTGATAATAATGCAGGCACGTGTCATCAGCAGCTGACGCGCCTGGTCGCACTGCGGATTGATGAAGCGCTTATAGATATCGCTGGAGAACAGGGTACCGGCGCTAAGCAGCAGATTGCAGGCGGTAGATACATCCGCAGCCCACAGAGCTGCCAGCGTAACACCTGCCAATACCGGCTGCAGGCCTACGATAACCTGCGGCAGCGCCAATGCAGCCTGCGCATCAGGATACATAGCCTTAGCAACAAGACCAAGGAAGGCAGCCAGAACGCCTACCGGCAGCATCAGAATGCCGCCCCAGACGAAGCCCTTCTTAGCAGTTGCAGCGTCCTTAGCGCCTAAAGAAATCTGCAGAATACTTTGCAGAGAAAGATTTACGGTAATAAGGGTTACAACCCAGCTGGTGATGGTTACAGGGCCAACACCGTCAATGAAGCTGAACCAGGGCACATTAGCTGGCAAAGCAGCAGCCAGATGATCCATACTGCCGATTTTTTTGAACTGGATAATCGTTGCCGCCAAGATACCTACGTAAATCAGAATAATATTCAATACATTAGATAAGGATGCAGACCACATACCACCGATAAAGGTAATACCGATAAAGGTAATAGCGCTGACAATCATACCGGTATGGAAATCAAAGATATCCGGCAGAATTGCGTGCAGAATACTGCCACCCGCAATATATTGCAGACTGATGATTACCAACTGAATAACAATCTGGCAGAAAACGCCCAAGATTACCGCGCCCTTGGTGTGATGGCGTTCAATAAGCTCGGTGATAGTCGTAATGTTCTGTTCACGATATTTTTTAGCCATGAACAAACCCATAACAATCGCGCCCAAAGCCCAGTCAATCGTATACCAGCCGGCACTCAGACCAACACGGAAGGCATGTTCGGAAACACCGATAGTCGACGCACCGCCGACAGCCAGACCGATAATAGTAACACAAATCAAAGGCGCAGAAAGTCTGCGTCCCGCAAGAGCAAAGTTTTCGTTATTGCCTTCACTACGTTTTTTTGCATACCAACTGATAGCGAACAAAGCAACAATGTACAATATTAAGATGACTAAAGAAACAGGCACAAAAAATCCTCCTTTAAATTATACATGCCTGTTAAAGAAATACAACGTCATTGCTGGCAGTATCCCTATACTGCCTCACATCAGACCTAATTGTGCAGACTTCAACAACATATAATACAAAACCATTTGTGCTGTCATTACAATTCCCCATCGCCCATACCGGCAAGCATCCCAATGCAGACCAAATATACGCCTCCTGATGCTTCCTTGCAAAGCAGCCACATATATATTAGCTAAATTATATCCCGCCAGGAAAAAACAGTCAAGATTTTTTCACAAAAAAGTATTGACAAAATAGCCTCTTGCAGTTAAAATAAGTATTGTTGTTGGCCTCGTAGCTCAGCTGGATAGAGCGTTTGACTACGAATCAAAAGGTCGCAGGTTCGAGTCCTGCCGAGGTCACCATTTTGAGATTGACATCGCAAGCAATTGCGGTGTTTTTTGTTTTTCTGATAAAAAATAATCCTTCTTATACAAAAAAAGAACCGGTCATACAACCGGTTCTGCACAAAAGAATATAAAGCATTGACGCCGAAAGCTGCCCCTGATACTGCCAACGCATTATCAGGGGTATTTTCATGCGTTATATATAAATTTGAGTATAAGTAAAAATTACAGGCTGCGGATTTTTTTGCGCAGCGGCAGAATGCTTGCCGGGCTTACGGAAAGCTCGTCCATGCCCATGCGTACAAATTCCTTCGTCAGGCTCAAATCAGCGCCCAGCTCGCCACAGACGCCGCACCAGATGCCTGCTGCATGCGCTCCCTGCACCGTCATTTCAATCAGACGCAGAATTGCAGGATGATGTGCATCAAAGAACGGCTCTAACCGCTGGTTCTGGCGGTCTATCGCCAATGTATACTGACTTAAATCGTTTGTACCGATGCTGAAGAAATCAACCTCTTTCGCCAGCTCTGCACTAATCAGCGCTGCCGCCGGCGTTTCAATCATAATGCCTACTTCCATCTTCGGGTCAAAGGGTACGCCTGCATATTTAAGCTCCGCCTGCACCTCACACAGAATTTTGCGCGCCTTGCGCACCTCTTCTACGCTGATAATCATCGGGAACATCACTGCCAGCTTGCCATAAGCGGAAGCGCGGCAGATAGCACGCAGCTGCGTAGCAAAAAGCTCCGGTCTTTCCAGACAGATACGGATTGCGCGATAACCCAACGCCGGATTTTCCTCCTGCGGCAGCTCAAAGTAATCGGCCTGCTTATCGGCACCGATATCAAGTGTGCGGATAATTACGCGCTTGCCGGCCATCGCTTCCGCTGCCAGCTTATACTTTTCAAACTGCTGCTCCTCGGTCGGATAATCCTTGCTTTCCAGGTAAATAAATTCACTGCGGAAAAGGCCGATGCCCTCGGCATCGTTCGCCAGCACGCTGGCCAGGTCACCAGTGCCGCCGATGTTGGCATATACATGCACCTGCTGGCCACCGCCGGTAATGCTCTTTTTACCCTTGAGCTCCTCCAACAGCTTTTTATGCTGTGCATCCTGCTCCATTTTCGCTTTGATGCGTTCCAACGTAGCCTTATCAGGATCAACGAAAACCTCGCCGGTATAGCCATCAACCGCTATCAGCTTGCCGTCATATTCTTCACCGATGTTGCTGCCTGTGTTGACAACCGCAGGAATGCCAATCGTGCGCGCCAGAATTGCCGTATGTGAATTTACACTGCCTGCTGCCGTCACAAAGCCCTGCACACGCGATTTATCAAGCTGCACGGTTTCGCTGGGTGCCAGGTCATCCGCTGCCAGAATGTAACTGCCGCTGCCGCTTTCCCAACTGCTGCCTGCATCACCCAGGCATCCAAGCACCTTGTTGGAAATATCCTTGACATCGGCAGCACGCGCACGCATATAATCATCTTCCATCGAAGAAAAAATTTCTGCAAAATTAGCTGCGGTAGTCTGCACTGCATATTCCGCATTAATCTGCTGTGTGCGGATAATGCCTTCAACGGACTCAATATAATCAAGATCTTCCAGCATCATCTGATGGATTTCAAAAATAGCGGCATTATCCTTGCCTACATCTACAACAGCCTTTTCATAAAGCTCTGCCAGCTTAGCTATCGCTTCCTGACGCGCTGTCTGAAAGCGTGCAACCTCAGCCTCGGCATCCTGAACCTTACGGCGTTTAACTGCTGCTGTATTACGGCGCAGTACAGCCAAGGTTCCCAGCGTTACGCCACCGCAAACGCCCTTACCCTTTAATGAAAGCATTTTATCACCTCGCGAAAAATCACTCTTGCTGCGAACTTACAGATTAGCTTGGAAGAAAGCCTCTAAAGCTGCTGCTGCTGCATCCTCATCAGCACCCTCGCAGGTAACATTAATCTCTTCGCCCTTTTTAACGCCCAAGGCCATAACACCGAAGATACGCTTCAAATCGCCTTTTTTAGCACCCTTGGCAATAGTAGTGGTGCTGGTAAATTTGGCAGCCTCCTTCACGAGCAGTCCTGCCGGACGTGCATGGATACCGGCCTCATCGGTAATAATATAAGTAAATTGTTTCATTTGTTATTCCTCCGTTTCGCTAATAAAAATAACTTACAGCCCAATACTCGAAATTTTATTTTTTCTATATATATTATTCGTTCACGCTCTTTTTAACAAACCCCATAAGCACAGCTGCCAGCACACTGCCTGCTGCCAGAGCTGCAAAATACATCGGCCAGTTCTGCACTACGCCGAAAACAAACACGCCGCCATGCGGTGCCGGAACGCTGCAGCCAAAGGCCATGGACAAAGCACCGGCTACACCGCTGCCCAAAGCGCAGGTCGGAATTACACGCAGCGGGTCACTCGCTGCAAAAGGAATTGCACCTTCGGTAATGAAGGACAAGCCCATGATAAAGTTGGTCACGCCGGACTGACGCTCCTTAGAAGTAAATTTACTCTTAAACAGCAGAGTGCTCAGTGCAATCGCCAGCGGCGGCACCATACCGCCAATCATAACCGCAGCCATAATCTCGCTGCTTACAGCGCTGCCGTCAGCTGCAGCCAAGGAAGCAGTACCGAAAACATAGGCTGCCTTGTTCAGAGGACCGCCGAAATCGATGGACATCATAGCACCCAACACAAAGCCCATCAGCACTTTGCTTGTTGTGCTCATGCCTGCCAGCGCACCTGCCAGCCATTGGTTGAAGGCTGCAGTCGGCGGGTTGATAACGTAGGTCATCAAGATGCCCATAAGCAGCAGGCCGATAACAGGATACAGCAGAATCGGCTTCAGACCTTCCAAGCTGTCAGGCAGTACACTGAACACCTTGCGCAGTGCCAAAATCAGATAACCGCCAATGAAGCCTGCAAACAGCGCGCCGAAGAAGCCGCTGCCGCCGGAGGCTGCCAAAAAGCCGCCTACGATACCAAGCATCAGTGCCGGACGCTCGCCGATACTCATAGCGATATAGCCTGCCAGAATCGGCATCATCATGCTGAATGCCAGACCGCCGATATTCTTGAAGAAGGCTGCCAGCGGCGTACCGCTGCCAAACTTAGCCGTGCCGGCAAATTCCATATCGAACAGGAAAGCCAGTGCGATAAGAATACCACCACCGATTACAAACGGCAGCATATGCGAAACGCCATTCATCAGATGCTTATAAATTTGTCTCCCCAGACTTTCCTCAGCATCTGCCACATCACTTGTCGCCTCGCTGCCGCCCTTGCCTGCGTAAGCAGGAACATTACCGCTCAGAATCTCCTCGATAAGCTCCTTCGGCTTGTTGATACCGTCAGCTACCTTAACGAAGATAACCGGCTTTCCTGCAAAGCGCTCCACAGGCACGTTCTTGTCTGCAGCCACGATAATGCCTTCGGCTTCTTCTATCTCTGCCGCCGTCAGCTTATTCTTCACGCCGCCGCTGCCATTGGTTTCAACCTTCATTGCAACGCCCATCTTACCGGCCATCTCCTGCAAAGCCTCTGCTGCCATATAAGTATGTGCAATACCTGTCGGGCAGGCAGTAACAGCCAGCACCTTGCGCTGCTGCGCAGGCTCTGCCGCCGGTGCCTCTGCTTCCTCGTCTTCAAATTTTTCGTTTTCGTATTTGTCGATAACTGCCAAAAAGTCCTTGGCGCTACCGGCATTTAGCAGCTCGCTGCGGAAATCATCGTTCATCAGCAGCATGCTCAGATGGCTCAGCACATCAAGATGCACATTATCCTTCGTATCAGGTGCAGCAATCAGGAAGAACAGCTTCGCAGGCTCTCCGTCCAGACTGTCGAAGTCAACGCCGTCCTTTACCAGCATAGCTGCCAGTCCCGGTGCCTTTACAGCACTTGTCTTGGCATGCGGAATGGCAATGCCTTCACCGATACCTGTGCTGCCCTCCTCCTCACGACGCAGCACACAGGCTCTGTATTCGTCCTTATCAAGCAGATTACCGCCTCTCTCCATCAGCGTAATCAAATGCTCCAGCGCTGCTGCCTTATCCTTAGGCTGCGCTTTAAGATCAATGCTTTCTACCTTCAGCAAATCAACTATTTTCATCTTATTTTTGCCCCTTCTTTTTTATTTATTAGTCACGCCCTGTAAAATAATTTCATCAATATCCTCACGTGTTGCCAGCCAATCCTTAAACGCGCTTGCGCTGCCTGCGGCTACGCCCAGGCGCAGCGCTTCCTCATAATCCTGCGTTTTGAGATAGCCTGCTAAAAAGCCGGCCACCATGCTGTCACCGGCACCAACAGAGTTTACCAGTTTCCCCTTCGGTGAAGCCATCATGTGCTGCCTGCCATTTTCGTCCAACAGTACAGCACCGTCCGCTCCACGCGAAACCAGCACATTACGTGCTCCCTGCTGCTGCAGCTTCAGCGCAGCATCAAGAATATCCTCCTCATTCAGCAACGGTCCCCGGCCAAAGAACTCTCCTAATTCCTCATGGTTTGGTTTGATTAAAAACGGCTTATATTTCAGTACCTTGAGCAGCAAATCGCCGGTAGCATCTACCACGACCCGTGTGCAAGCAGGCTGCAGCAGCTCCAGAATCTGCTCATAAATATCATCCGGCAGCGAAGCGGGTATGCTTCCTGCCAGCACTAAAATATCATCCTGCGTCAGTCCCTGCAGCTTAGCAAAAAGCTTTTGCAGCTCCTCCTTGCTCAGCTGCGGTCCCTGACCATTAAGTGCCGTTTCCGAGTCCGAAATAATCTTCGTATTAATGCGCGAGTAGCCTGCACCGACCTGAATAAAATCGCAGCGGCAGCCTGCCTCCTGCAGCAGGCGTTCTATTTCTGTACCGCTGAAACCGGCTGTAAAGCCCAAGGCTACCGATTGCAGCCCCAGATTTTGCAGCACCAGCGAAACATTGATTCCCTTACCACCCGGATATATATTTTCTGCTTGGGTGCGGTTAATCTCGCCTACCGCAAAATCATCAACCTTTACCACATAATCAAGTGAAGGGTTAAAGGTTACAGTGTAAATCAAAGCACAATCACCTCCGTATGCTGCTTATAGGAGTTAACATTCAGAGCCTCCTGCGCAGCCGTAATAATCACGCCCTTGGACAACGGGGCGAAGGACACGCTCGACAGTGCCTCAAACTTGCTGGCATCTGCAAGCACATAGCATTTATGACAATGCTCCATCGCCACGCGCTTATTCATGGCCTCCTCGATATCAGGAGTTGTGAAGCCCTCTTCCACAGTAATGCCGTTCGTTCCGAAAAAGCCCTTGCTGAAATTGTAATGCTGCAGGGAAGCTACTGCCTCCGTGCCGATTACCGCATCAGTTGTTGCCTTCACGCGCCCTGCTATAAGCAGCGTTTTCAGACCGCGCTGCGCCAGCTTCTGTGCCAGCGTAATACCGTTCGTTACATAAACAGCATCCTTTTCCGTCAGGTAGGTTGCCAGCTGCTCGGTTGTCGAGCCTGCATCAAGAAAAATAAAATCGTTGGGACGCACCAGCGTTGCCGCATACGCAGCAATCGTGCGCTTGTCTTCAATATTACGACTGTATTTTTCCTGCATATTGCGCTCCTGCACAGGCTCCGCCTCGCGCACGGCAGTCGCACCGCCATGCACCTTGCGTACCTTGCCCAAGCTGTCCAGCTGTACCAAATCTCGGCGGATAGTGGACTCAGAGGTTTCCAGAAGCCTTGCCAGCTCCGGTACTGTCGCCGCACCGTCACGCGTAACAATGCGAGTGATTTCTTCAAATCTTTCTTGCGTTAACATGAGCATCTCTCCTCTTGCAGATATTATATAACCATTTTCACGCAAAATCAATCATTTTTGAGCAAAAAACTGCATTTTTTGAATTTTTTTTGCAGATTACCTTCAGTAACCTTCACCGCATACAAAAACGGATGCCTCTCCCAAATCAGTGAAGCATCCGTTATAAATTACTATTTATATAGTTTTAAAAGTAATACATAAACGCATCAGTTTATTTTACCAATGCACGCATTTCATCCGCAGTCAGAGTAAAGTATTCCTTTACAGTGTAAAGCTCACGGCGACCGCGGCAATCTGCAAACAAAGCAACATCTACATCAGGAATATTTTCCATTGCTTCCTCTAAGCTCTTGCCGTTTTTGGCATAAGCCTCAAAGCGCAGGACAAATTTTTCACCGGTGCCAGCAGGAACCAGCATTGCTTCAAAATAATCATCCTCGCGCAGATAGCCCTCACGGTTAACCTTGCCACGCAGCAGCACATCACTATACTGCTCCTGAGGCAGATAAATACGCATATAAGCATCCAGAATCGTACCCTCCTGCTTGCCTACGTTATCAAAAGGTACCTCTAAGGAAAAATCAATTCTGTCGGCATATACCTTGTCCAAAATAGCCTTGGTGCGTTGCTTTACCAGCAGACGCATTACAGCATCACCCTGCATGGAAATATATACACCTACAATTATAACGCCTAAAATCAACAGTCCTACAAGGACTCCCACAATCGTCATCAGCATCTTGCTTCCCCCTTACGCCTTATGATAATCCTTGATAATGCAGATTGGTGTTTTTTCACTGCCGTTGCCAAAAGGATTATCAATGAGGATTTCCGCAACCTTATCCGGATCAACGCCCTTAGACCAGCCAAGCACTGCAGAGCGCTTCAAATCATTAACGTCGGCAATAGCAGCACCATAGCAGCCGCAAGCCTTGGTAATAGCTTCGGCAACCTTTTCCGGTTCTGCCGGACCATAAACAATATGCTTGTCATACGGAGGCATTGTGCCGGTAACATCGTCAATCAGGCGAGCCTGTTTGCCTGCCATACGGTAGAAGGTACCGCTTACGCCTACGCATTTAGCCGCAAAGCCGCAGATTACTGCCCACAGAACACGCGCACCGCCCTCTGCATCAATCAGGGACTGCATGCTGTACCAGCTGCTGATACTGCCCTTGGCCGGGAACAGATGCGACAGCACCTTAGCCAACGGTCCCGGATGGAACTCCTCACAGCGCATTGCTCTGCCTTGGGTAATAGCAACTACGCTTTCGGCAGTGCAGACAACATCATTGGGGCCGATTTTATCCTTTGCATATTCCAGAATAGCATCACAGATATCATCGTGATGAGTCAAAATTCTTGTCGGCACAGGAACAATCTTATATTTTTCCATACTCTCACATCTCCTCCGCAGCCTTATCCGCTGCATATACCTTCTGAATTTTATCATACCATTCAGGCTTTAAACGAACAATGTGGCCTTCGTTATCGGTAAACACATTGCGCGTATGGCCTTCAACCGCCACAGCGCCGTCGCGCAGACGGATAACAGTATAATCAAATTCCATTTTTGCTTTATTAAAGGCACTCATTTTTACCTGCACTTCAAAATCATCATCAAAGGTACAGGAATTTTTATACTTGGCGCGTACCTCGGTAATCGGGAAAATAACGCCGTCAGCCATCAGCTCGCCCAAGGAAATACCGCAAGCACGCAGATATGCTACACGTCCCATTTCAAACCAACGCAGATAATTGGCATGATGCACAACACCCATCATATCAGTTTCAACAAAACGCACCTTATCTCGTATTGTAATCATAAAATCTCCTTTGCATCTTCAAGGCTACCTGCAGATAACAGGCTTACAATCAATTTATTATTATAGCACTTTTGACGCCAAGTGCCTAACAAATCTTATAAATTAGATAAATTTTTCTCTGCCAGCAGGCGCTTAACCTTTTCAGCCAGCAAAGCATAAATTACGGAAAACAGCGGTACGCAGACAATCATACCGGCAACACCGCCAAGGCTTGCTCCAATCGTCACCGCTGCCAACACCCACAGCTCCGAAAGACCTACAGCCTTACCCACAATCTTAGGATAAAGCAAATCAGCCTCAATGCGCTGCAGCACAATGTATAATATGATAAAATACCAGATTTTTTCCGGCGCGGCCACCAGTATTAAAAAGCAACCGATAAGAGCACTGATTAAGGTACCGAGAATCGGTATCAGGCTCAGCACTGCCACCAGCAGCGAAATGACCGTCGTATATGGGAAGCCGCAAAGCGTCATACCGACGAAATACATCACGCCCAAAAGCAGCGCCACTACCAGCTGTCCGCCCACAAAACCGCGGAAAATCTGCTCTGCCGTCTGCAAAACATGCAGAATATAAGCAGCGCGCTCCTTCGAGCAGAAGGCAAAAATTACGCATTTAAAATTGCGCACCAGACGATGCTTTTCTAGCAGACAATAGATTGCTACGACAAAACCGATAACACAGCTTGCAAGCACCTCCAGAACGGAGGCCGTTGCCAAAAACGTCTGCTCCAGCAAAAGACGCTTGTTGTTCTGCAAATAATTGAGCATCGTCTGATAAACCTCTTTAGCCTGCGCCTGTACCACAGCCAGCTCATCTGCCGAGAAGGAAAGCTCCTGCGCCTTCTGCTGCAGATAAATATTCAGCTTAGCCAACGCCGGCGGCAGCATCTTGACGAGCATTTTCATGCTGGCATGCAGCTCGGGCACAATCGTCAGCACAAAGAAGGCCAAAAAGCCGATGATAATCGCTAGGCTCAAAAGCAAACACACTGGACGCTCGAAGCGTGATACCACGCTCTGCTTAAAAATTATGCGCCAATATTGCTCCAGCTTCTTCATCAGCACGTTGACAATAAAAGCCATGCAACCGCCAATGACAAACGGCAACAGAATATCATATAAGCCTGCCAGCAGCCGTAGGCTGACGCTGTAATTCCACAGCGCCCAAATCAGCACTATTGCAAAAGCCAGCAGACAATAAGGATTTCTTTCTTTCATAAGCAACCTCTATTCAAAGCGCATGTCCAAGGTAATACATGCTTATTAAATTAATAATATTATTGTAACATATAAGAGCGCACAAGACAAAAAAGAAGGCTTTTCTTTGCATAAGTTTCACATCTGTGATATAATTCCATTGTAGTTTTTGCGCCTGTAGCTCAGTGGATAGAGCAATGGTCTCCGGAACCGTGTGCGGAGGTTCGATTCCTCTCAGGCGCACCAAAAAGAAAAAGTACCCTTTCCATTTGTTTGGGAAGGGATTTTTTATGCACTAATATTATCGACCGGTTTTATATTCCTCTATATTCACTTTTCTACAAACGTATGTTAAAATTAATTAGTGCTACCACAGCGGTAGGCGGTTGCTCTCCTCGGAGGGCTTTGCGGCTCTCCTATTGCAAGAATCCATATCCTTATGGAAATCTACAAGAAAGAGGGTGGCGCCGATGAATATTCTTGAAGTCCTCGCATTATTAGGCTTCGGTTTGGCTTGTGTCAAATTTGGCTATGAACTCGGTAAAAACGCAAAAAAATAACCGCCCCGTCCTAGGAAAACGAGCGGTTATTTTTAACTAACATTTTCTAAGGGCAACCGTCTATCGGTAGCACTTTTTCTATGTTTATTATACTATATCCAACAACTAAAGACAAGTAGTTAGTAACTTGGGAAATCGTTACAAAACAAGCAGGCTATTTCTCCGGAACCGTGTGCGGAGGTTCGATTCCTCTCAGGCGCACCAAAAAGAAAAGTACCGCTAAGGCTTTCTGAAGGCTTTAGCGGTTTTTTGATGCTTATTTTCAGTTTAGCTTACTCAAATAATTCTTCAATCCACGCGCACGATTAGCAACTGCTTCGCTGATACGTGTAACGCGCTCTTTATCCAGATACGGACTGGTCGACAAGGTATTCTGTACTATCTCAGCGCAAGCATCAATTCCATTGATATCAATAAGGCACTCTTTAACTAAGGCAAGCTGCTTTTTCTGCGTATCTTTAAATGGCATAGCAGGTAATTCTGTTCCTATTTCGCTATTTAATGATTCGCACCACAGGCTTGTACCATTATCAAACAACGGTGCAGGACCTAGGAACTTCAAAGAATTAACATCGCGGATAAAACCGAAATTACCATAATGCCTGTCGCTGTTCTCAATCAGGTAATCCAGGCACAGCATCTGCTGTAAATAGCCTGCAACATCAGGTATTTGCAAATAGTCACAGCATCTGAGGAAGTGTCCGTAAGCAGAATCGTTATTCGACTTGGTAAGAATATCCTTAACAAAATACGCAGGAACAAATTCTGTTTCCGTAGTAATAAAATTAGGACACAGGCACAGCGGACGATTATCCTCTATAATCAGCTCATAGGGAACATGCTTAATCGTCAGAGCCTCCGCTACATTAGCGGCAGCAATTTCATTATACGGCTGCTGCAACAGCGGTACCGAGCCTGCTTTGGCAAGATACGTGACGCCGTTAATTTTCACCCACTTTTTCTTTAACCAGCCATTGCTTGAAGCATCCGGCGTGAACAGATTTATTGCAGGCCTGGAAGATTCCTTTTGGAAAAACGCTTCCCCTAACTCCTTGGAAAAATCGTTGGTGAAAAAGTTTACATCCTGCCATGTAAGCTCACTGCCGACAGGCTTCAGCCAATATTGATCAGACAGGCTCAACCCCAAGCTGCGCTTGCTCAAAACCGCTGGAGATTCGACATCATACAAATGCAGGATATAGCGCAATCCGTCGCGACTTGCAGGAATAATACGGCTACGCCACCACTGATTTAATTTGTCTGCGAGCTTATTAAAATCATCAGTAAAAATACCTACAGGAAAGGCTTCTGGATTGTATATCTGCAGGACTTCGGTTATATAGCCTGCAGCGGACATCGTTGTCTTAACCAAAGGAATATTTTTATTCATAATTATATACTTATCCATGCTTTTCCCTCCTTCAGTATTTTTTATATTATACCGCAAGCAGCATTTTTTTGAAAGAAAATTATAACCGCCCGCATCTCACATTCACCTGAGATACGGGCGGTTAATATTATTTTTGAAGATTAATTAAAGCAGCTCTGCTTTTTTATCCAGAATTGCTTTGCAGGCAGCGCAGGCCGGGCAATCGCAATAGGCAGCACCGGCAGCCTTGATTTCCTTAGCATGTGCCAGAATATTTTTTGCCAGCTCAGCACCGAAAACGCCAACACCAGCTTCGGAACCGGCAAAAGCAATCAGACCGTCAATCGGCATGATGTCTGCTTCCAGCTCTGCAATATAAGCCTTGGTTACTTCTGCTTCTTCCGCAGTACCAACAGCTACCAGCCATTTTTCAGCAGCAGACTTTGCTTCAGCGCTGCAGCTCGGAGCAGCAATTAAAGCTTCAGTTTGTTCTTTTACAAAATTCAAAGTTTCTTGTGTCATAATCTGTTAACCTCCTCGTGATGCATTGCACATCATCTGTACATATCATAGTACCAAATTGCAGTCCTGTAAAGTACGCACTTTCACGTGCGCTAGTTACCACAAGGTTACTATTGTAGTATCATGCGTATGCCCATTCTTGAAAACGCAGCTTAATCATAATCACGTGCGTACTGCCCACAGTAGAGAATATCATATTCATGCACAAAAACTTATAAAATTACCAGGCAGCCACGGTTCCGTCAGCACGCGGCTCCGTTGCTCCCGCCAGTACGCCATCAGGGCAGCGCCAAATAATTTCACCTCTGCCAAAGCTGGTGTAATCGCTCATTACACGCACCTCATGCCCCAACTTGCGCAGCTCTTCAACAATCTCCGGTGAAAAGCGGTCCTCCAGCCACACATCGCGCCCATCAATCCACTGCCAACGCGGTGCGTCCAACGCAGCCTGCGGATTCAGCAGGAAATCAATCGTGTTCATCAGCACCTGAACATGACCTTGCGGCTGCATATAGGCACCCATAACACCAAACGGACCAACAGCTTCGCCGTCCTTAGTTAAAAAGCCGGGGATAATTGTATGATAAGGCTTCTTACGCGGCAGCAGGAAATCATCCGAAGATTCGTCCAAACTAAAGCCTGCGCCTCTGTCATTAAAGTTGATGCCATAACCCGGCAGCACAACGCCACTGCCAAAGTCTTTGTAGTTGCTTTGAATAAAGGATACCATATTTCCTTCATTATCTGCAGTACACAGATAAACAGTACCGCCGCAGAACGGTTTGCCTGCTTCCGGCAGCAAGGCCTGCTCGCCAATAAGCGCACGGCGTTTGGCTGCATATTCCTCGCTCAGCATAGCTTCCACCTTAGTACGCATATAGCGCGGGTCAGCAATATACTGCATGCCATCGGCAAAAGCCAGCTTCATAGCTTCAATCTGCTTATGCAGTGTTGCTACGCTGTCACGTCCGTCGAATTCAAATCCCTTCAATATATTCAAAGCCATCAATGCCGTAATACCATGACCATTAGGCGGCATCTCCCACACATCATAGCCACGATAATTAATATGCACAGGTTCAACAAATTCCGCACGATAATCAGCCAAATCCGCCAAAGTCAGGCAACCGCCGGTCTTTTCGCTGAAGTCGACAATTTTTTCGGCAAGTTCACCGCGATAATAGCTTTCGCAATAGCTTTCCGCCAACAGGCGCAATGTTTTGGCATGGTCAGGCAAACGCACTAATTCACCTGTACGCGGTGCCACGCCTTGGGGAGCAAAGGTTGCAAACCAGGGCGCAACAGCAGGATTATTCTTATACGGCGTCAGCGCCTCAATGCCCTCCTGCCAGAAGCGTGCCACTATCGGCGAAACAGGATAGCCGTTTTCCGCATAATCAATAGCAGGAGCAAATAATTGCGCAAAGGGCAGACGTCCAAAGCGCTTGTGCAGCTCCGCCCAGGCTGAAGGTGCTCCCGGAACAGTCACAGCCTGCCAGCCTCTGAACGGCATTTTATCTGTATAGCCTGCAGCGCGCACTGCCTCCGCCGTCAGGTTCTGCGGCGCATAACCGCTGCCGTTGATACCATAAAGCTTATCCTTTACCCAGACAATCGCAAAGCAGTCACTGCCAAGACCGTTATTCGTAGGCTCCACTACAGTCTGACAAATTGCTGTCGCGATGGCTGCATCTACAGCGTTACCGCCCTGCTGCAAAATCTGCAGGCCGGCCTGCGATGCCAATGGCTGCGAGGTGCAGACCATACCGCGTCTGCCGTAAACCACGCGACGGCGCGAAGCGTAAGGATATTGTTGTCCGTCGAATTGCATTTGCATAATTATCACTCCATAAATGATGATTAGTTGAAAAAAGCACATCTTTACAGATGTGCTTTTAATAAAAATCAAGTAATTATAAAATCTTGGACAGGAAGTTTTTGGTGCGTTCTTCTTTCGGATTGCCAAAAATTTCTTCCGGAGTTCCCTCTTCCAAAATTTTGCCGCCGTCTACGAAGCATACACGGTCGCCAACCTCACGGGCAAAGCCCATTTCGTGAGTAACAACAGCCATGGTCATACCTTCATTAGCCAGCTGCTTCATAACATCCAGAACCTCGTTAACCATTTCCGGGTCGAGAGCACTGGTAGGTTCGTCAAACAGCAAAGCCTTCGGCTTCATGCACAGCGCACGCGCAATAGCAACACGCTGCTGCTGACCGCCACTGAGCTGATCAGGATAATTGTTGGCTTTATCTTCCATGCCAACCTTTTTCAGGTACATATGCGCAGTCTTTTCTGCTTCATCCTTAGAAACGCCGCGCACCTTCATCGGTGCCAGCATCAGATTCTGCATAACAGTCATATGCGGGAACAGATTAAAGCGTTGGAATACCATGCCGACTTCCTTACGGATTTCGTTGATATTAGCCTCACCGTTCAGCGGAATACCGTCGATAACAATGCTGCCGCCGGTAGGCTCCTCCAAAAAGTTGATGCAGCGCAACAGAGTACTCTTGCCACTGCCGCTGGGGCCGATGATAACAACAACCTCTTTTTCCGCAATAGTCAGGTTTACACCCTTGAGTACGTGCAGATCACCAAAGCTTTTCTTCAGATCTTTGATTACAATCATTTCCTTGCTCATTTCGTGTCAAACCTCCGCTCCAGATAACCGGTAAACCTTGCAACAGCAAAGGTCATAATCAGATAGATAATAGCTACAGCCATCCAGATTTCAAAGGAAGCGTAGGTACGGGCAATAATCAGCTGGCCGCGACGAGTCAGCTCTTCGAAACCGATAACGGAAACCAGAGAGGAATCCTTCAGCATCGCAATAAATTCATTGCCCAGAGGCGGAATGATGCGCTTGAAGGCCTGCGGCATGATGATATAGCGCATAGTCTGCGCCCAGGTCATACCGAGGCTGCGGCCTGCTTCCATCTGGCCCTTGTCAATAGACTGGATGCCTGCACGGAAGATTTCGGCAACATACGCACCGCTGTTGATGGAGCAGGCGGAAATTGCTGCCACAAACGGATCAACACGGCTGCCGATAATATTAGGCAACGCAAAATACACGAGGAAGATTTGTACCAACAGCGGGGTGCCGCGGATAAAATCGACATAAACATTGGCAAAATAACGCAACGGCTTAATGCTGCACAAGCGCGCAATACCGATCATGCAGCCAATCAACAGACCGAAGGTAACGCTCATCGCCGTAATCTCTACGGTAATAGCGGCACCGGCCAGCAAAAGCGGAAACGAATTTGCCATAAGCTCAAAATTCATATTCTCCCAATCCCTTCTAAATTCTTAGTTGCAGGCTGGAGAGAACCACTGCTTATTTTTTTTCTCCAAACCATTTAGTATAAAGCTTATCATATTCGCCGCTCTTTTTCAATTCAGCTAAAGCTTTATTTAAATCGCCAGCCAGCTTGCTGCCTTTTTTAACAGCAATGCCGTAAGGCTCAGCTTCCATTCTTTCACCAACAGTTTTAGCAAAGTCCTTGCCTGCTTTGGTCATATAGTATTCAACAACCGGAGCATCACCGATTACAGCATCAGCACCGCCGTTTTTCAGCTCAAGAGAAGCCTCGTCCTGAGTATTGAATGCCTTTACTTTAGCGCCTTCAACAGTTCTGGATTTATTTTCACCGGTAGTACCGATTTGGCAGGCAATAGTTTTGCCCTTCAAATCATCGATGGATTTTACATTGCTGTCTTTACGTACCATAATCATCAGACCGGAAGTATAATAGGATTCGGTAAAATCAACAACCTTTTTACGTTCGTCGGTAATGGTCATACCGGCAATAGCAACATCAATATTGTTGGAATTCAGCGCCGGAATCAGAGCATCAAAGCCCATGCTTACCATTTCAACCTTGTAGCCCATTTGCTTGCCAAGAGCTTCAATCAGCTCAATATCAAAGCCGGTCAGATCCTTGCTGCCTTCCTTAGGAAATTCAAACGGTGCGAATACAGGCTCAGTGCCGACACGCAAAACCTTAGCGCTGTCAGCCGCCTTTTTTTCCTCACCGCCGCAGCCGGTTAGCAGCATGCTGCAGGCCATAATAGCCATCATTAAAAATACTAATACCTTTTTCATTTGTTGGTCCCCCTCATTTTTTCTTTTCTAATTTTCTAATATCAAACGGAGCACGTCCGGCAATTAAACCCTGTCGTGCTCCGTAGTGAACAAAATATTATTTCTTTACTTCACCAAACCAGGTTTTGTAAATCTTGTCATATTCACCATTTTTCTTCAACTCAGCCAAAGCCTTGTTGATTTCGCCCGCAAGCTTATCATTGCCTTTTTTAACAGCCAGACCGTATTGCTCTGCTTCCATGATATCGCCAACAGTCTTCATGCTGGTGTTACCGCCCTGTGCCAGGTAATAACCAACTACAGGACTATCATTGATAATCGCATCAACGCCTTTGTTTTTCAGTTCCATAACAGCTTCATCATTAGTGTTGAAAGCAGTTACTTTAGCGTTAGCAACGTTTCTGGCATTCTTTTCACCGGTAGTACCGATTTGGCAGGCAATACGTTTGCCTTCCAGATCTTTAACGCTCTTAACTTCGTTGTTGTCCTTATTTACCATAACGATCAGGCCGGAAGTATAATAAGGTTCAGAGAAGGTAACAGCCTTTTGACGTTCTTCATTAATGCTCATGCCTGCAGCAACAACATCAATGTTACCGGAGTTCAGTGCCGGAATCAATGCGTCAAAGCCCATGCTGACAATTTCAACCTTGTAGCCCATTTGCTTGCCGATAGCACGTGCCAGATCCATATCAAAGCCATCATAGCTTTTGCTGCCCTCTTTTTGGAATTCAAAAGGTGCAAAGGTCGGTTCTGTACCTACACGCAGTACCTTTTCCGGTTCAGCAGCTTTTTTATCGCCACCGCCGCAGCCGGCAATCATCATAGAAGCAGCAGCCAAAATTGCCATAACTAAAAACAAAATCTTCTTCATCATCATTTCCCCCTTCGATATTGTAAGCCAATTTTGAGATAGGTACATTATATACCTAAATCCCCGCAAGGTAAAGTATTTTTATGAAAAAAATCGGTATAAAAATAAAAATTTGCTGCATTTTTTTTCAAAATACAGCAAACTGTAATTTAGGTAACAAAAAAACAACTCAGCTGACCTGGTTTTCGCCCCCACACTCGCCTGCTGGAAGGTTCGCTCCTAAGCATTGCGCTCCCCACTACTACCTCTCTCGCCCATAATTTTTTTGCGGCAGGACTTACTTCTAAGCTGCACCGTGCTCACAGCAAAATTTTGCTGCTTACGTGGATCGTTTCGCCTGCAACTGGCATCGACTTGCAACCACAGACCTGAGTTGTCCTATCTATTATAATGGGAAAAAATTTTTTTTGCAAGTCAATAGCTCTGCATACTTTTATCTTTTCTCAAAAAGTGCTATACTATTGGTACTCAATATTGAACGGAAAAAAAGGAAATACGCTTTATGATTGCTATACCACAATGTCTGGACTTTGCGGATGCTCGCCTGACGAAGGATATCTGCGAGTTCTATTTAAGAATGTTGGAAATTAAAAACAGGGAAATTTATCTGCACAGTCAGCAGGTTGCCAATTATTCTGCCAGCACTGCCGCTAAGCTCGGTCTGCCTGCCAGCGAGGTTTCGCAGATAAAAACAGCAGCACTGCTGCATGATATCGGTCAGCTTTCCGTACCCAATATTATTTTGGCTAAGCTGCCGTTTCTTTCTACGCGCGAACAGTCTATTTATAAACGTCACTGCATCGCAGGCGCCAGCATGCTGGAAAACATTCCCGGCTTTGATACCATCAGTGACATCATCCGCGCGCACCATGAAAAATGGGACGGCACCGGTTATCCCAAACGCCTGAAGGGACAGAACATCCCTATCGGCGCACGCATAGTCGCCGTAGCCAATTATTATGACCGCAACCTCAACCCCTGCACCCAGCATTGGCAAAAAACTCACGCCGACGCTATCATCGAGTTGCAGAACAAGGCCGGTCTGGATTTTGAACCGGCAATCGTCAAGGCCTTTATAGAATCTGTTATTCCGCAAGCCTTGCGCACACAATTAAAATAGCATTGTCAGTCCTGCTAAGACCGACAATGCTATTTCTTTTTCCGGGCATCCCTGCTCCTGCGAGCCGGGATGCTTTATTTTTTATAAATTTGTAAACGCACTGCTTGTCAGATGCTCAAGCCTTCGCCGTCATCCCATTGTACAATGCCGTCTGCCTTCAGCGATTCCTGCACCAGGATAACGCGTTGGTTTTCGCTGCCGCGAAAGCGCAGATTAGGATTCTTCAGCTCAAGCTTAAATTCTCCGTCTACCAGTACGTCAATGTAGGACAGCATTTCCTCAGTAATTTCCCAAGGTCCCAGGTTACCTGTCAGCATATCCTTTTCGAAATCATAGCCACTGTAGCACCAGATATCCTTCTTGGAGAAGCGTGCTCTTACCTTGCGCAGGAACGGCAGCAGCGCTGCCTGATTGGCAGGCTCGAAGGGTTCACCTCCCAAAAGCGACAGGCCGCGGATATGTTCGTTTTCCAAGAGCTCCAGCAAATGCTCTTGCGTTGTTTCCGTAAAAGGCTGACCGTAATTAAAATTCCAGGACTCCGGGTTAAAGCATCCCTTGCAATGATGTGTACAGCCGCTGACAAACAGCGATACACGCAAGCCCGGTCCGTTAGCAATATCCAGATTTTTTATTTCTGCGTAATTCATACGCCCTCACCTCGCAAATTACAGATGCATTACTCTGGCTTTGATTTCCTTAGTCTTGCCTACATTCCAGAAGTTCTCTCCCAGATAACCGCAGGTACGGCGGATAACCGTCATCTTGGAATGATCCTTGTTGTGGCATGCGGGGCATTCCCACTCATTATCATCATTAATGGTAATTTCACCGTCAAAGCCGCAAACATGGCAGTAATCGGATTTTGTATTAAACTCCGCATACTGAATGTTGTCATAAATGAATTTGACAACCTCTTCCAATGCTTCTGTGTTGTGACGCATATTAGGAATTTCTACATAAGAAATCGCACCGCCGGAGGAAATATTCTGGAACTGGCTTTCAAATTTAAATTTGCTGAAAGCATCAATTTTCTCACGTACGTCAACATGATAGGAGTTAGTATAGTAGCCCTTATCGGTAACATCCTCAATCGTGCCGAAACGTTCCTTGTCGATACGTGCGAAGCGGTAGCAAAGGCTTTCTGCCGGTGTACCGTACAGACCGAAGCCAAGACCGGTCTGTGCCTTCCATTTATCGCAGGCACCGCGCAGACGGTTCATAACGCGCAGGGCAAAATCCTTGCCTGCAGGATCGGTATGGCTTACGCCCTTCATCAGCTTGGTCAGCTCATAAAGGCCGATATAGCCAAGAGAAATGGTAGAATAACCGTTTTCCAAATATTTATCAATGGTCTCACCCTTACCCAGACGGGCAATAGCACCATACTGCCAATGTACAGGGCTGACATCGCTCTTGATGCCCTTCAGCGCATTGTGACGGCACATGAGAGCTTCAAAGCACAGCTCCAGACGCTCATCCAGCAGCTTCCAGAACTTCTGCTCATCGCCCTTGGCAACAATGCCAATCTGCGGCAGGTTCAAGGAAACTACGCCCTGATTGAAGCGACCTTCGAATTTATAGTTACCGTTTTCATCCTTCCAGGGAGACAGGAAGCTGCGGCAGCCCATCGGGGAGAAAACATTGCCTTCGTAGTTTTCACGCATCTTCTTGGCGCTGATGTAATCGGGATACATAAACTTAGCGCTGCATTTTACTGCCAGACGTGTAATGTAATCATACTTGCCGCCTTTCAGGCAGTTATGCTCATCCAGAACATAAACCAGCTTCGGGAAGGCCGGGGCTACATAAACGCCCTTGTCATTTTTAATGCCCTGCAGACGCTGACGCAGAATTTCTTCCACAATCATAGCGTTTTCCTTCAGATACGGATCATCCTTCTGCAGGTTCAAAAACAGGGTAACAAACGGAGATTGACCATTGGTGGTCATCAAGGTATTGATCTGATACTGAATGGTCTGTACGCCACCCTTCAGCTCGTAGCGCAAGCGCTCATTTGTCAGACGCTCCAGAGTTTCGTCATCAATGTTGCCTCCGGAGGTTTCCTTGATGCTCTTTTTAAACTTTTCGTAGCTCTTACGCAGATATTTGCCAAGATGACGGATATCAACAGACTGACCGCCGTACTGGCTGGAAGCAACGGATGCAATAATCTGTGTCATAACGGTGCAGGCAACCTGGAAGCTTTTAGGGCTTTCAATCATTTTGCCGTTCATAACCGTACCGTTATCCAGCATATCGCCGATATTAATCAGGCAACAGTTGAAAATAGGCTGAATAAAATAGTCGGCATCATGGAAATGCAGCACACCCTCTTCATGCGCCTTGGAAATCTTGGCCGGCAGCATAATACGCTTCGTCAGATCCTTGGAAACCTCACCGGCAATCAGGTCACGCTGAGTAGCGGCCATTGTTGCATTTTTATTACTGTTTTCTTCCATAACGTCCTTATTGCTGTTGCGGATTAAGGACAGAATAGAATCGTCGGTAGTGTTGGCCTTACGCACCAGAGCACGTTTATAACGGTAAATAATATACTGCTTTGCCAGCTCAAATTTACCTGCATCCATCAGGCTATGCTCTACCATATCCTGAATGTCTTCTACAAGCAGGCGCATACGGTTACGAGATTGTACGCTATCCGCAATTTCCTGAATTTTATCCTCCTCAATACGAAATTCCGGTTCTACGGCAGCATTGGCTTTTTGAATAGCAACGACAATCTTTGCGGCATCAAAATCTACTGTTGTGCCATCGCGCTTAATTACTTTCATAACCTTTCAGCATCCTTTCTTGTAAAAATCAAAGTTATAAATCAATATCTTCGTATAATAACTAAGAGCAAAAATCCATAAGTTATTCTTAAAATACACCTATACGTTATTCAAAGCTCTGACCGTAACGGTCAAAGCCTTGTCTTAATCATAAAAAACAGCTACGGTTCAGCGTAGCATTTTCTGTAGCTTTATTCTACCACAATATGTCGTAGGTGTCAAAGATAAATTCATCAATATGTTGATAAAATTCTTTGTAGACGATTTTTTCGCCAATTTAGCACTTAGCTTTATTTTTTCTGTTTTCAGCTATTTGCTTTACAAAAAAGTCCTGCGAGAGGAAATGTTCCGCAGAAAAACAGCTCAAAATTATCCCTCCGACGGCGTTTTTTCAAGCTGTTACCTTTGTACACGCATTGCAAAATATGGTATAATTATTTTCATCTTATTGTTTTGTTATAGGGGTGTTGTTTATGAATAATTCATCAGCAAATAATCACAGTACACGCGGCGTTCTCATGCTCACGCTGTGTGCCTTCATCTGGGGTACTGCCTTCATTGCACAGAGCGTTGGCGGCGATTACGCCGAACCTTTGACCTTCAACTGCGCGCGCAGTGTTTTGGCTACCATCTTTTTATTCGGCTGTTGCCTATTGTTCGACAAAGCGGCAGGTAAGCGCTTTACTGTTTTAGGCAGTGATGACCCTGTTTATAAAGACCGTTTAATTAAGGGCGGCATCACCTGTGGTCTTTTCCTCTCACTCGCCTGCTTTTTCCAGCAGCTTGGCATAATGTACACTACCGTAGGCAAAAGCGGCTTTATTACAGCACTCTATATCATTCTGGTACCTGTTTTGAGCTATATCTTCTATCGTCGCTCTGTTTCCCTGCTGCAGGGCATCAGTGTTGTCGTAGCAGCCGTAGGCATGTACTTCATCTGCATCAACGAAGGCTTCTCTATCAACAAAGGTGATTTATACACCCTCATCTGCGCTTTCTGCTTTGCTGCACAGATTATCGCCATAGAAAATATCATTAAAAATCTTGACGGCGTGCGCCTGTCACTCATACAATTTATTACCTGTACCGTGGTCAACGGTGTGCTGATGTTTATTTTCGAAACACCATCCATGAGCAATATTATTGCAGGCTGGGCACCTATCGCCTACGCCGGTATTATGTCCAGCGGTGTAGCCTACACGCTGCAAATTGTCGGCCAAAAACATGTCAGCTCTCTGGTTGCCTGCATGCTGATGAGTCTGGAATCAGCCTTCGCACTGGTAAGCGGCTGGCTGATTTTGGGGCAGGCTATGAGCAGCCGTGAAATCTTTGGCTGTGCTCTGGTTTTTGCGGCAATTACTTTGGCGCAGCTTCCGGAAGAAATACTGGGATTAAAGAAGCGTTAAGCTCTGCTTGTAAAATAAATTGACAAAGAAAAAATAATTTCCTATAATAAGCAAAGTAAGAGAGATTCCTGATAGCTGTATGTCAGTCCTCTCCGGATTTTGTTTTTGAGAGAGACTGCCTGCGACCTCAGGCAGTCTTTTTGTTATTCTTTTATTACCTTTTAAACAATGATAAATTATTACTGGCAAGGAGCTGATATTATGGATCATTTTCAGATTCACGCACCTACACAAATAATCTTCGGTAAAAATACCGAAAGCGAAGCAGGTAAATGGTGTAAATATTACGGTGCCCACAAGGTACTCGTACACTTCGGCGGCCACAGCGCCAAGAAAAGCGGCCTGCTGGACCGCGTCTGCGCCAGCCTGCAGGACGCAGGCCTGGAATACGTATTGTTAGGAGGCGTTGTGCCTAATCCGCAGCTTTCCATGGTTAAGAAGGGCGTAGAACTTTGCCGTGAGGAGAACGTTGATTTTATTCTCGCAGTCGGCGGCGGCAGTGTTATCGACAGCGCCAAGGGCATTGGCTACGGCCTGGCTAACCCCGGAGATATTTGGGATTATTATGCTAAGAAAAAAGAGATTACCGCCTGCGCTCCGCTCGGCGCAGTGCTGACTATTGCGGCAGCAGGCAGCGAAATGAGCAACTGCAGCGTTATCACCAACGAGGACGGCATGCTCAAGCGTGGCCTTTCTACCGACTACGGCTACTGCAAATTCGCTATTATGAACCCTGAACTTACCTATACGCTGCCTGCCTACCAGACAGCCAGCGGCTGCACTGATATCATGGTACACACCTTAGAGCGTTATTTTACCGCTCCCACAACACATCAGCTGGCACTAATCGACGGCATTGCCGAAACCTTGCTGCGCAATGTTATGCGCTATGCCAAAATTGCACTCAAAGAGCCGGATAATTACGATGCCCGCGCTGAAATTATGTGGAGCGGCACCCTGTCTCACAACGAAACCACCGGTGACCGCACCTTCGGTGACTGGTCCTGTCACCAGCTGGAGCACGAGCTGAGCAGCATGTTCGGCGTTGCTCATGGTGCAGGCCTTGCAGCAGTATGGGGCAGCTGGGCACGCTACATATATAAAGAAAACATCGGCCGCTTTGCACAGTTGGCAACTAACGTTTTCCATATTCCCTATAACTTCCGTAATCCTGAAGCCACAGCTTTGGAAGGCATTGCAGCAATGGAAAGCTTCTTCCATCATATCGGTATGCCCACAAGCATTCACGAGCTTATCGGCAAGGACCTCACAGAAGAGGAAATCAAAGAGCTGGCATATAAATGCAGCTTCATGAATACGCGCACCATCGGCCAGTTTAAGGTACTGACTATCGAAGATATGGAAAATATCTACCGTGCGGCAAAATAATCTGTTACTAAAACCAAAATGCTTCCCTTTGCGGGGAAGCATTTTTTCATCTAGTGCCGGAAATACAAAAAACTCCGTAACCCAAGGGTTACGGAGTAATTTTTATGAAGATTACATTGCTGCTTCTTCAACAGGATATACACTGATTTGGCGTTTGTCGCGGCCTTTGCGTTCAAATTTAACGCGACCTTCAACCTTAGCATAAATAGTGTAGTCCTTGCCCATGCCAACATTGTTGCCCGGATGGAATTTAGTACCACGTTGACGAACGATGATGCTGCCAGCGGTTACCAGCTGGGTGTCATGAGCTTTGGTACCCAGACGTTGTGCGTTAGAGTCACGACCGTTGTGGGAGCTACCAGTACCTTTTTTATGTGCATGTAATTGCAGAATAATTTCAAACATTACTTTCACCTCCTATGTTCTTGAATGCGAACATATTGCGGACACTGACGCGCTATTGATTCCACTCCATAAATCATGGTTTGCAATATAGCCTCTGTCAGGTCGGTAGGAGCACTGTTCAATGCTACCTCGAAGATTCCGTCCTCCTGATTAACGACATAGGACGGATTGAGTTTCAAATGTTTTTCCAAGCCAAGCAAGGGAGCCTGCGTCAGAGCGGAAACCGCGCTGCAGACAATGTCTGAGCCTTCTTCGCTGTAACCTGCATGACCACTGACCTTATAGCCGGTAATCATACCCTGCTTGTTCCTGAATAAATCAACACTTACCATAAAAATTATGCGTTAATAGCGGTGATTTCAACAGTAGTGAACGGTTGACGATGACCTTGACGTTTACGGTAGTTGGATTTAGCTTTGTATTTGAAAACGAAAATCTTGTCTGCTTTGCCGTGTTCTACAACTTTAGCAACAACTTTTGCGCCTTCAACTACGGGCTTGCCAATCTTAACATCAGCATCATTTACAACGGTCAGAACTTCTTCAAAAACTACTTCAGCGCCAACTTCTGCGTTCAGTTTTTCAACTTGCAGAGTTTCGCCTTCGCTTACGCGGTATTGTTTGCCACCAGTTTTGATAATTGCGTACATCTATTGCACCTCCCTTAATGATAGACTCGCCAAATACGGTACCCTGACGCCAGGGATTTTCAGAACCTCTCTGCGCGGTTGGGGACGGACCAAATCAGTCCATACTGGAATATTTTACCTTAATGTCTGCTATTTGTCAACACCGCTGTTGTCTAAAATCATAAAACTTTCTACATGCAGGGAAGCATCTGCCTCAACCTTCAGGGTGCAGGCTAATTCTCTTTCCCAGGCACGCAAATCCTTGCTTACAAGCCACTCTGCCAGCCATGGATTAGCGGTAATCAAAAGATTTTTCGAACTGCTGCGACGCTTCAGCAAGGTACGCAGACGGCGCTTAATTTCCAAAGAAAGATTTTCTCTGCTCTGCACACGTCCGCTGCCGTTGCATACCGGGCAGGGAGTATATAATACACTTGATAAATTCTGACGCGATTTTTTTCTGGTAATCTCCACAAGATTCAGTACCGTGATATCCTGCACCTTGGGATGCATTTTATCACCCTTCAGCGCCTGCTGCAAAGAGTTCATAATCTCTCTTTTGTGATTGTCGGTATGCATATCAATAAAATCTACTACGATGATGCCGCCAATATCACGCAAACGCAGCTGACGCGCAATCTCAAGCGCCGCTTCGCGGTTAATCTGCATTATCGTCTCTTCCAGATTTTCGCGACCGCTAAACTTGCCGCTGTTGACGTCAATAACCGTCATCGCCTCAGTATGGTCAATAACAAGATAACCGCCGCTCGGCAAAGTCACCTGTCTGTCGCTGATGCCGGCAACTGCTTCTCCCTGCTTGTGATATTCAAAGATATCCTCCAGGCCCTGATACAGCGTTACCCTTATATCCTGTGCCTGCGGCATCTCGGCCAGTAGCTCTTCTACACGTTTATAAATCGGCAGATTATCAATCACGATTTCCGTCAGCTCCGGACGCAGATAGTCGCGCACAATACGAATCGGCAAATCAAGCTCACGCCTCAGCAGACAGGGAGCCTTCGCTACACGCTCACGTGCCGCCAACACCTTCCAGTCAGCAGCCAACTCCTGCACGTCGCGCTCCAGAAGCTCACGCGCAACACCGGTCGCCGCCGTGCGCACCACAATTCCCATACCGGCAGGACGCACACCCTCGCAAATCATATTCAGGCGCTCGCGCTCCTCCTTATCGGTAATCTTACGCGAAATACCCACATAATCCGCCTGCGGCAGCAACACCACATAGCGTCCGGGCAAGGTGATTTCGCGGTTAGCGGTAGGACCTTTAGTACCGCGTGCATCCTTTGATATCTGCACTATCAGACTTTGGCCTTCTGTAACATTCTTTTTATTGCCCAGATACAGAAATGCATTTTGCTCCAGGCCGATATCAACAAAAGCAGCCTGAATGCCACGGACTACATTGCAGACCTTGCCCTTGAACACACTGCCTACCAGATGCTGCTCTTCCTTGCGCTCTACCAGATATTCCATCAATATTCCGTTTTCCAGCAACCCCATACGGGTTTCGTCTTCGTTGGCGCTTATAATTATTTTAGCTATCATCGCTACTCTCCGCTCTTAAATAATCATGATATTATATTGTAGCATAAATTGCGCCTGCTGGCAAAAGCAACGGCATTTCTGTATGTTAAAAAGCCGTTAAAGCGCATATAAGCAAAAGCTCTTAGAAAAACACCTCATTCTTGTTTCTGACATCCTTGAATGCAGCAAGCATATTATCGGTTTTTTGCTGCAATGGTAGCGGAAGAATTCTTGCCTGCTTCGGACATGCATGAACACAGGCCATGCAAAGAACGCATTTTGCTGCATCCGTAGCCATCTTGCCATCCTCATTTGCTATAGCATCCGTCGGACAGATTTTAGCGCATGCTCCGCACGCTGTGCATGACGGCAACGAAAGCGGCGCTGCCGCCACCTTCATCTCCGGCTTATACGGGCGATTGCCTGGTACATGAACATTTTCTGCAGAAGTACTGTTCTTAACCGCCTCTGCAAATGCACGGATTTCTTTTATATCCTCCGCATCCGGTCTGCCGGCACCAACCTCTGGCACAATAGAATGCTGCGCCACAAAGGCAGCTGAAGCTATTACCGTAAAGCCGCCTTGAATCAGAATATCATTCATCTCCAGCAGCGCATCTTCATAGGCCCTGTTACCATAAACAGCGATAGTTACAGCCTGCTTTCCCTCACCGGCAAGCGTTTTTATTTTTTCGCGCATGACAGAAGGAATTCGTCCGGCAAATACAGGTGCTGCAACAATAATCAGCTCACCCTGCGGTTGCTTCGTCGGCGTTTGCTTATCTCCCAAATCATGCCATTCTGCATCTTTGCCTACGGCAGCGGCAAAAATATCGCTTACCTTTTTCGTTCCTCCCGTGGGACTGAAATAGTAAACCTCCATTTTATCTGACATTTTTCGTCCTCCTTTGCTTTGCACATGCTTACAATCATTTTAACTGTAGCTTCTTCGAAAAGTTTTTCCACTTAAGCAATAATTATGCATCACTTGATATTATTGTAAAACAAAAAGTGAAATATGGCCAGCGCATAAATATATACAGACGCAAAAATCCCTTAGCTATGAGTTTTCTACTCACAGCTAAGGGATTAGTTTTTACTATTGTAATGTATCAGAAATTATTCGAACTCAATAGTAGCAGGCGGTTTGGTGGTATAGTCAAAGAGTACGCGGTTGATGTGCTTAACCTCATTAACGATACGGTTAGCCGCAGTAGTAATAGTTGCAGGCGGCAACATGGTTACTTCTGCAGTCATGAAGTCGGTAGTAGTTACCGCACGCAGAGCGATAGCATAATCATAGGTACGCTCGTCGCCCATAACGCCTACACTGCGCATATTGGTCAGAGCTGCAAAGTACTGGCTCGGACGCTCGCTCATCGGCAGCTTGTCTACCTCTTCACGATAAATTGCATCTGCATCTTGTACGATAGCAACCTTTTCCGGAGTTACATCGCCGATGATGCGGATTGCCAGACCAGGACCTGGGAACGGCTGACGTGCTACCAAGTTTTCAGGCAGGCCCAGCTCACGGCCGGATTGACGAACCTCGTCCTTGAACAGGTCACGCAGAGGCTCAACAATTTCCTTGAAATCAACAAAGTCAGGCAGACCGCCGACATTATGATGGCTCTTAATGGTTGCAGATTCGCCGCCGAGGCCGCTTTCTACAACGTCAGGATAAATGGTGCCCTGTGCCAGATAGTCAACAGCACCGATTTTCTTAGCTTCTTCTTCAAATACGCGAATGAATTCTTCGCCGATAATTTTACGTTTGCCTTCCGGAGCAGTTACGCCTGCCAGCTTGCTGTAGAAGCGTTCGCGTGCGTCAACGCAGATGAAGTTGATATCGAACTGACCGCCTTCACCGAAAACAGCGCAAACCTCTTCACGCTCGTTTTTGCGCAACAGACCGTGGTCTACAAATACGCAGGTCAGCTGCTTGCCGATAGCCTTAGCCAGCATAGCGGCACAAACGCTGGAGTCAACACCACCTGAGAGTGCGCACAGAACCTTGCCGTCGCCAATTCTTTCTTTCAGCTCAGCAACAGTCTGCTCTACGAAGGAATCCATTTTCCAGGTGCCTGCACAGCCGCAAACATTGTAAACAAAATTGCTCAGCATCTTGGTGCCGTTTTCGGTATGCAGAACCTCGGGATGGAATTGTACGCAATACAATTTACGTGCTTCATCCTCAGCAGCAGCAACCGGGCAGTTCGGGGTGCTGGCAACAATCTTGAAGCCGGGAGCTGCGGTTTCGATATAATCGTTATGGCTCATCCAGCAAACATTCTTCTTGGAAAGGCCGGCGAACATCGGGCTGGTAGTGTCGAGATCAACAACGGTTTTGCCGTATTCGCGCTCGGGAGCTACGCATACATGACCGCCGAGCATATGCATCATCAGCTGGCTGCCGTAGCAAATGCCCAGAACAGGTACGCCCCAGGTATAGATTTCCGGATCAATAGTAGGAGAATCCTCCAGATAAGCGCTGTTAGGACCACCGGTAAAAATAATACCCTTCGGATTTTTAGCCTTAATTGCTTCCAGGCTATGCTTATAGGATACGATTTCGCAGTACACACCGCTTTCACGTACGCGTCTTGCGATTAACTGGTTATACTGCCCGCCGAAGTCAATTACGAGCACCATTTCTTTTGCATTATTTTGCATCAATCCTTCACTCTCCTTCAAAAATAAACATGCTGCTTATATAGCAGTTATGTAAAAAATTATACGTTTTTAATATATTATAGATTACCATAAACGGCATGAAAATGCAATGAAAATGCTATTTCAGCGTCATAACGTCTTGTTCTGACCTAAGTATACATCCTACTGCTCTTAAAACGTGCTTTGCTGCAATAAATAACAGTAAGCCTAAACACAAACATCCCATATTCAAATATCATTAATGACTGCTAAATTGAAATTTACAAATCTTTCAGAAAATGCTATAATATTCTTTAGGTATGCCACAAAGCAACCCAGGGAGTATTAGCTGACAGATATTCTAAAAAGTCTGACAGCACCTATTTTAGGAGGGATATAATGCAGCAAAATGCAGATGTGAAAGATTTAGCACAAAAAGTGAAAAATCAAAACAAATCACAAAACAACAAAAGTCAATTTATTATCTGGATGGGCGCACTGGTAGTCGGTGCCATTCTCGGTTATATGGGAATTAAACCCCTGAATGAATTATTCAATTTCATCGCTACTGTTTATACACGCCTCTTCCAATTTATCGCCGTACCTACCATTGCTTTAGCCGTAATTACTACATTAGCTGCTTTGGGAAGCAAAAAAGAAACCGGCCAGATTTTTGGTCACGCTGTAGTTTACACCTTTTTGACTACTGTTTGTGCAGCAGGCATCGGCCTTGCAATTTATCTTTGGGTAGCTCCCGGCAACCTGCCGGCAGAGGTAGTTGGCAGCGGCATGTCAAACGTACCGCAAAACCTTGGTAAGTTGAGCTACTACGATCATATTTTAAATGTTATTCCTAACAACCTGCTGCAGCCGTTCCTCGCTGGCAACGTACTTTCCGTAATGCTGATTGCTGCTGCTATGGGCTTAGGTCTGGCATTTATGCCTAAAACCGAAAACAGAGAAGCTCTGCTGAAAGCAGTATTAGGCTTCCAGGAGCTGCTGTTCACTCTTATTAAAGCATTGCTGTTCGTACTGCCTCTCGGTATTCTGGCATTCGCAGGTCAGCTTTCCGCACAAATTGAAGCTGGTGTAATCGTTGGCGCTCTGGGCAAATATACTCTGGTTATCATGGCCAGCAACTGTGTTCAGTTCTTCATCGTTCTGCCTATCTTCCTGCTTGCAAGAGGCCTGAACCCGATTGATGTATTCAAGAAAATGTCTCCGGCAGTCGCTGTTGCACTGTTCACCAAGAGCTCCGCAGGCACCCTGCCTGTAACTATGGCGTCCGCTGAACAAAACCTGAAGGTTAACAAAGCTGTTTCCCGCTTTGTACTGCCTATCTGCACCACCATCAACATGAACGGCTGCGCTGCCTTCATCTTGATTACTTCTATTTTCGTAATGCAAAACGCAGGCTTCGAGCTGTCCATGTCCACCATGCTCACCTGGCTGCTGGTATCCGTACTGGCTGCTGTCGGTAACGCAGGCGTACCGATGGGCTGCTACTTCCTCACCCTGTCCCTGATGAGCGGCATTGGCGCTCCTATCGGTATCATGGGTATCATCCTGCCAATTTATACAATTATCGATATGGTTGAAACCGCAGAAAACGTTTGGTCCGACTCCTGCGTTTGCGCAATGACCGACCATGACCTCAAGGGCAAAATTGCCGAAGAAGAATAATCCATAAAGCAAATAACTGCTAATTCGCTGTGAATTAGCAGTTATTTTTTTGCAGGAAACAGTGTTATAAGCCAACCATATTTCTTGCGCAAATTGACAAACATTTATTGATATATTATACTATCCTCAAAGCCCGCTTGCGGATAAGGCCTACTAAGGTGTCGGTTCTGGCACCATTAGTCGTCTTAGCCCAAGCGAGGCTTTTTTATTGTATAATAATAGCCATCTCGCCGCAAGATTGCAACCACATTGCAAGCAAAGCCACTAAAAGCGCCTTACGCAGAAAAATAAAAAAGCCCGGAAACAAAGTTTCCAGGCGGTTTTTCATTGGAGCTGGCAATAGGAATCGAACCCACAACCTGCTGATTACAAATCAGCTGCTCTGCCAATTGAGCTATGCCAGCACAAAATTCTTTTATTATTATAAAGGATAAAGCCTGTTTTGTCAATACTTTCGCAAGCAAAGATTTTATAGCAGGCTTACATGTAGAAATACCAGTAGGTTACACCGGCCAACAGTATTCTGTAAACAGCAAAGCTGGTCAGCTTGGAATTCTGCAAAAATTTCAGGAACCATAATACAGAAATATAAGCAACGATAAAGGATACCACAAAGCCTATTACCAATACCTGCAAATCACCTGCAGAAAGATACTGAAGGTTTTTAAGCAGATCATAAATGCAGGCCACAAACATCAGCGGTACAGCAATCACAAAGGTATAATTTGCTGCAGCACTGCGAGTAAGGCCCACCAAGAGACCACCGGCAATAGTACTGCCGCTGCGGGAAAAACCGGGCCACAGGGAAAGAAATTGATAAATGCCAACCCATACTGCCTGACGGATAGAAATTTTATCAACATCATCAACCAGTTCAGCCTCACGGCCTTTAGTTCGATATTCCGCAAACATCAGCAGCAGACCGCCCAAGAAAAGGCCTATTGCTACCGTAAAAGGAGAAAACAGATACTCCTTGATATAGTGATACAGGAAGAAGGCTACCAGCATAACCGGCACGATACCGGCAGCAACATGCCAGACAGAAAGTCCTTTGTTGATGTCCCAACCATCCTTAGTAAAAAATCTGGCAAAGCGCTCTTTGTAAATAAAAACAACAGATAAAATGGCACCCAGCTGTACAAACACATCAAAAACATCTGCCAGTTGGCCTTCAAAGCCCAAAATGTGACCGACAATAATCATATGACCGGTAGAAGAAACCGGCAAAAATTCCGTCAGACCTTCGACAATACCCACAATAACAGCAATTAAATTTAAGTCCATGATTTACTCCCTTTCGCAAACACTAAGCCTTTTTATTATACTCTGAATCACGCTTAACTGCAATGAAATCTCACTATTTTTTTAAATTTTTCACAGTTCATAAAGCTGCAAACAAAAACAGAGGATGGTGCAAGCACCACCCTCTGTAATATAAGTGTATAATCTTAATCTGGGGTTAAATCTAGTAATCAAGTTTAAATCAATCGCCAAAGCACAATCCCAGCTGGCGTCCTGTACGGATAATTTCGCTGTCTACAGGAACCTGACGCGGTTTGGAAGCTGCCTTTTGAATAAAGACGGTAACAATCTGGTCATGATAAAGTGAAACCATAACATTATATTCACGTCTTAAGCAAGCCTCTGCTGCTGCCACGCCGTAACGCGTCGACAGCACACGGTCAAACGCTGTAGGTGAACCACCACGCTGCAAATAACCTAATACGGTACAGCGTGATTCGATGCCTGTCTGCTCTTCAATGGCCTGTGCCACCTTTTCGCCTGCACCGCCAAGGCGAATCGGCTCAAAGCTGCCCTCAACCATACGTGCGATTGACATCTCGCCACCCTCAGGGCGTGCGCCTTCGGCAACAACTACAATACTAAAATTCTTGCCGGCAGCTTTACGTGCCTGAATCTTAGCAATCACCGGTTCCAGTTTATAAGGAATTTCCGGTAGCAAAATAACGTCAGCACCGCCTGCAATACCACTGTGCAAAGCAATCCAGCCGGCATAACGGCCCATAACCTCCAACACCATAACACGGTGATGTGATTCGGCTGTAGTATGCAACCTGTCAAGCGCTTCGGTAGCCATAGCCATAGCAGTATCAAAGCCGAATGTACGCTCCGTGCAAGGCAAATCGTTATCAATAGTCTTAGGCACACCAACAACCTTAATATCGCATTCACGCGCCAGCTCAGCACCAATATTCAGGCTACCGTCGCCGCCGATAACAACCAAGGCCTCTATATCGTATTTGCGCAGGTTTTCAACAACCCTTTCGCGCATATCCTTATATACAAGCTCACCATTTTCTTCAACAGCAAAATGGAAGGGATTATCACGGTTCGTAGTGCCTAAAATGGTTCCGCCACGCGGCAAAATGCCGGATACTGCAGCATAATCCATTAATTTGAGATTATCGTTTATCAGGCCGTTAAAGCCATTGAGTACGCCATAAACCTCACAATCGTTCTGCAGGAAGGTTTTTACAACTGCACGGATTACAGCGTTTAATCCCGGGCAGTCACCTCCGCCGGTCAAAACAGCAAAGCGACGTTTTTTCTGCTCCATATCAAGCCTCCGCTTATTAACTATTAACCTTCTACGTTCCAGATTTTAAAGCCATCGGGGCTGATACGGATAGCTTCGGTACCGTCAAATTTGTCATAGCACAGGTTACCGTTATCAATGTATCCGGGCCATGCGGTTACGATGGTAAACTTTTTGCTCAGTTTACGCATCAGGCTGTCGGTATTGATGTGGAACACAGGTACAAACAAGGTCTGCAGTCTGTCAAGAATGATAACATCTGCATTGTAGCTTGCCAGAATATCAGCAAACATATCAGGAGCATACAAGCCTCTGTCAGCAGCCGGAATTGCCAGGAATTCCTCACTGATCAGCATACGGCAGTCAACGTAGGTCCATTTTTGAGATTCTGCAGCTTCACGTAAAACTTTGCTCTTGCCACTGCCCGGTTTACCGGTAACAATAACAACATTTCCTTTGTCGGCCTGAGCCTCTGCTACAACCTTCACTAATTCTTCAACTTGATTCATCTGAAAAACCTCCTCTAACACCGAAGTGTCAATTTTTCTTTACTGACTTGTTAATATATCTATTCGCTATACTTGTCAAAAATCCTCTTAATAAAAAAACACCATTCTGAAAATTTCAAAATGATGTAGATTTTTGTTACAGTTTTATCAATTATCCGCTTTTTCAGGAATTTTTATTCTTGAAACGCTCATACGGATCAATAGCCAGCAGTCCGCTGTAAACTGTACGCAGATCAGTAATATCTCCTTTGCTGATGATATATTTTTCAAGTTTACGCTTTACACGCTGCAGCGCATTATCAATAGATTTGATATGACGCCCCAGCTCAGCAGCAATTTCCTGATAGGATTTGCCATCAAGATAGCTCATCAGAACCTTCCATTCCAGGTCACTGAGAATATCATTCATCTTACTTTCAATATCGCTGAATTCCTCACGGCTGATAATCATATCCTCAGGATTAGCAACCTTCACACCGCTGATAAAATCCAGCAGCGTGCGGTCACTGTCCTCCTCATAAATTGGCTTATTGAGCGATACATAGGAGTTGAGAGGGATATGCTTCTGTCTGGTAGCAGTCTTTATCGCCGTAATAATCTGCCTTGTTACGCACAGCTCGGCAAACGCACGGAACGATGCCTGCTTATCGGCACGGAAATCACGGATAGCCTTATAAAGACCGATCATGCCTTCCTGAATAATATCTTCACGCTCGGCACCTATTAAAAAATAGCTGCGAGCCTTGGCTCTGACGAAGTTTCTGTATTTATGCAGCAGATATTCCTGTGCTAAAACATTATCATGCTGTTGTGATTCTAAAACGATTTCCTCATCAGTCATTTTTGCAAAAGCGTCATTGGGATCGTTTTGCATTACAGTATCTGTAGCCATCAATAGCATATCCTCCGTCTGTTTATCTATCTGCCACTGTCTTGCAAAACAGTTATTGCAAATATCTTCATAATAAAAGCATCAGTGTTTTTATTATATCCTGCCTGGTGTTTTCCGTCAACTTTTCTCCCGACGCAATTTTTCCAAATGCGCCAGCACATGTCCGCTCACTCTGCCACCAAGCTCATTGCGGTTTAAAGCACGTCTGGGGACATGCAGACGCTCGGCAATTTCCTTTTTAGTCTTATAATACTGCTCGCGGAATTCCCTAGAAGAAATGCGGTACGCACCTGCTCCCAAAATGTTAATCTGCTCCGCGTAGTCACTGGTTACAACGAAAACCTTTGCCTGTACACGTCTAAGCTCGTAGGCTCTGCGTTCAATCCAGGAATCTGCTGTTTCACCTTCATTAGTAAACACAACATCAATGCCATGAATCTTTTCTGAAGCAGCAGCGCCTGCCACCTCCTGAGCATCAAAAACTACGACAGCACGATACCCCTTAAAGGCAGCATATTCTGCCACACCAGCTACCAGCAGCTCGCGTGCATGCTCCAGGTTTTCCTGGCGGAGCTGGGCAAAATCCTTCCAGGCGTTAATTACATTATACCCATCAATTATCAGATATTCGCCCATGCCTTCACCTCTTTAGAATTGATGTCGTTGACGTACTACCTCGTACATCAGGACAGCTCCCGCAGCCGATGCGTTCAAAGAATTAACTCCGCCATTCATCGGAATGCTGACAACATCATCACATTTTTGTTTAACCAGTCGGCCTAAGCCTCTGCCTTCAGCGCCAATTACCAGCACAATCGGACCGGTCATATTGGCAGCATAAAAATCAACGCCATCCATATCAGCGCCTACAACCCAGCAGCCGCGCTGCTTAAGCTCTTCGATAGTCTGGGCGATATTGCCGATTTGCACAACGGGTACATATTCAACCGCACCTGCGGAAATCTTGGCAACAACAGCGTTCAGCGGACAGCTGCGACGGCGCGGCATCAGCACACCATGTACACCTGCTGCATCAGCACTGCGGATAAGCGCGCCCACGTTCTGCGGGTCCTGCAGCTCATCCAAAAGCAAAATAAACGGCTCTTCATTTTTTTCTGCCGCACGGGCAAAAACATCATCCAGAGTACGGAATGCAATCGGTGCCGCCAAAGCAGCTACACCCTGATGACGCAGGCCTTTAGCAAGCTTATCCAGCTTTTCGGCCTTTACGGTTTCTACCGGCACACCCTTTTGCTTTGCCAAAGCAATGATTTCGCCCAGGCTGCCGCCATGAGCGCCTTCCTGCAAAAGTATTTTGTTTATTGAACGCTGACTGCGCAAGGCTTCACTAACCGCATTACGTCCAGCTATTAAATCATTATTCTGCTCAGCCATAGTTTCTCCTTACTGCTTTTGCTCTGCCTTGGCTTTTGCCGCCAAAATTGCCTGCAGACGTCCGCAGGACATAGCGCCCTCGTGACAAACGCCCTCAGATACACATGTAGGACCTGCATTTTCAAAAATAACCGGTGCTACAGCCTGACATTGGCGCAGCATCTCATTAGCCAGCGCACGGATTTCCCATTGTGCACGGGTGCAGCAGCGCAGGCTGAAGAAGTTCAGCAAGGAGCGTGCATTAAACGTGCAGACAATCTTCGTTTCTGTTGCGTTAGGCAGAATATAACGGGCATCCTCAGCCGGAATATCCAGCGCGATAAACTCATCATACATTGCCTGAATCTCAGTCATCAGCTTGTCGAATTTAGCCTTAGCCTCAGGCTTAGAAGCAATGGAAGCAGGAACGATTGTTTCAAAATCATGCTCTTTCACATAGCGCTGAGATTGCTGGGAATAAGAAGCAATACGGTGGCGCACCAGCTGATGTGTCAAAACGCGGGATACACCTTCGATAGCAAAGGTAAAGGTAACATGCTCCAAGGTGGACAAGTGCCCCATGCTTACCAGTTTGCGTACCAGATTTGATGCCTGCTCATCACTGATTTTTTCTTCCAGCTGAGCAGCGCCGATCGGTGAATAGCACAGACGTGCGCTCATAGCCACAGTACGCTCCGGCTCCGGCGTATGACGTACTAATTTTACCATCATATTTATCATCTCCTCTCTTTTCAACGGACAAATAGAGGGGTATTATTTTTTGTGATTTTCCTGCATATATTTGCTGATAATATCAAAGGAAAGATCCATAACCTCTTGCAGGCGCTCCTCGCGTTCTTCAAGGAACAACCAGCCCAAAAGTGCTTCAAAGGCTGTTGCCATACGGTATTCATGCACTGAGGCGCTTTTCGGCACCATCGACTTGGCATTACGGCCGCGGCGGAAAATAACGCTTTCCTCCTCGCTCAGGTCAGCCTCCAGCTGCTGCATTGCCTGACATTGGCAGACTGCAGAAACCATCTTGGAACCGATGTCATGTACAATGCGTACATGCTTGGAAGTCGGCAAAAGGCGCAGACGGACATACATAGAAAAAACTACGTCGCCGATATACGCCAACAAAATCGGATTTATTTCCTTAGTTGCAGGAAAAGGAGCACCGGCAGCCGCACAGGCTGCCAGGGCATGCTCCTTTAGCATTTTGTATTGTTCAAATTTCATTATTGCTTAGACCACTTTACGCCTTGCGGAGTATCCTGCAGCACAATGCCGATTTCATTCAGCTTGTTGCGCAGCTCATCTGCCAGTGCGTAATTTTTGTTTTTACGTGCATCCTGACGCATAGCGATAAGCATTTCCACCAGCTCAGCTTCCTTGCTGTCGCCTGCCTCTTCTGCAGCCGGAGCAGCAGTTTTTTCCAGAACACCGATGATAGAGCAGGTTTCTGCAAAGACATCGTTGAACATAGCAACCAGCTTGCCGTCCGGTTTAATGCCGGCATCAACAACTGCCTTATGGTAAATGTTGATTTCCTTAGCCAGAGCAAACATATGGCTGATAGCCAGCGCAGTATTGAAGTCATCGCGCATAGCTTCCATAAATGCTTCACGCAGCTCTTTAACCTTCTCGCGCAGTGCCAAGCTTTCGGCAGTCGGGCCGGCGCTCAGCATTTCGCTCAGCTCACCCAAAGTTTCCTGTGCCTGACGCAGACGTGCAAGGCTCTTTTGTGCTTCGGTAAGACGTGCATCGCTGAAGTCCAGCGGGCTGCGATAATGCGTGGAAACGATGAAGAAACGCAGAGTTTCCGGATCGTAATGCTCTAAAATATCGATAACCATAAAGAAGTTGCCCAGAGATTTGGACATTTTTTCTTCGTTAACGGTAATAAAGCCGTTATGCAGCCAGTAATGTACGAAAGGATGAATGCCGGTGCAGCCTTCGGATTGAGCAATCTCGTTTTCATGATGCGGGAAAATCAAATCGCTGCCGCCGCCATGGAAGTCAAAGGTTTCGCCCAGATACTTCATGCTCATGGTAGAGCATTCAATATGCCAGCCTGGACGACCGGGACCCCAAGGGCTCTCCCAAGCAGGCTCGCCCGGTTTAGCGGATTTCCACAGCGCAAAATCCATCGGATTATGCTTGCGGTCATCAACGTCTACACGCGCACCAGCCATCATATCCTCAATATTACGGCCGGAAAGCTGACCATAGTATTTAAATTTTTCTACACTGTAGAAAACGTCGCCGTCAACAACATAACCATAGCCATTGTCAATCAGGCATTGTACAGTTTTGATGATATCATCGATATGCTCGGATACACGCGGATAAACATGCGCACGGCGCACATTGAGTTTATCCATTACTTCAAAGTAGGAGTCAATATAGCGGTTGCAGATATCATACCATTGTACGCCCTCTTTATTGGCAGTGTTGATAATCTTGTCATCAACATCGGTAAAGTTCTGTACATGGGTTACGTCATAGCCTTCATGCTCCAGGAAGCGGCGGATAACGTCCCAGGTTACGAACGGACGCGCATTACCAACATGCGGATGATTGTACGGAGTAACACCGCAAACATAGATGTTGGCTTTGCCGGGATGAATAGGTACGAATTCTTCTTTTTGTTTGGTTAAGGTGTTATATACTTTAATGCTCATAATAACTATTCCTTTGCAAAAATTCTCTGAGCGACGAGAAGGCCTTGGGTGCAAGCAACGCCGTTACGAAGCAGTTGAAGCCTTATCGTCAGTCATCAATCAAAGAGTTACGCCTGCTTTTGCCAAGCTGGATTTAATGCGTTTTGCAGTACGCTCAACGCCCAGAAGCGGAACCATTGCTGCCAGCTCAGGACCATGCTGATTACCGGTCAGAGCGACACGAATCGGCATGAACACATCCTTGCCCTTCAGCTTAGTTGCTTTCTGAATCTGCTTGAACAGAGCTTTAACTGTAGCATTGTCCAGGTTTTCTACCTTCGGCAGCTCTTCCAGCAGCATATTGATAACGGTCGGTACAGTTTCAGCCTTCAGAACTGCTTCTGCTTCCTCGTTTTCAAAATTGAATTCATCATTGAAGTACATTTCTACGCATTCAGGAATTTGGGCAGCATAGGAAATGTGCTCCTGTGCGGTTGCTACAACGCGTTTCAGCCAAGCCAGCTTCTCGCCTTCTTCTTCGCCGGTCATGTAGCCTGCAGCAATCATGTGCGGTTTAGCAGCTTCAAAGAATGCTTCCGCATCCAGCTGACGCATATAGTGCTGGTTAATCCAGTTCAGCTTGTCGATATCGAAAACAGCAGGGTTCTTGGCAACACGGTCCATGCTGAATTCGTGAATCAGCTCGTCCATGCTGAAGATTTCCTGCTCGCTGTTCGGAGCCCAACCCAAAAGTGCCAAGAAATTGTTGATAGCTTCCGGCAGGTAACCCAGCTGACGATATTGGTCAACACTGGTAGCGCCGTGACGCTTGCTCATTTTGGTGTGGTCCTTGCCCAGAATCAGGGAAATGTGACCGAAGGTCGGTTGTTTGAAGCCCAATGCATCATAAACGAGGCATTGACGCGGAGTGTTGGACAGATGCTCCTCAGCGCGGATTACATGAGTAATGTGCATCAGCGCATCATCGATAACTACGGCATAGTTATAGGTCGGAATACCGTCGGATTTAACAATAACGAAATCACCGATATTATTGGAATCAAAAACTACATCGCCACGAACCATGTCGCGAACAAGAATCTGCTGGTCAGCAGGAACGCGGAAACGAACGGTCGGTTTGCGGCCTTCAGCTTTAAACTGAGCAATCTGCTCTTCGGTCAGATGACGGCATTTGCCCATATAACGCGGCATTTTGCCTTCTTTGATCAGGCTCTGGCGTTCTTCCTCCAGCTCCTCATCGGTGCAGTAGCAATAGTAAGCTTTGCCTTCAGCCAACAGCTTGTCAGTATATTTTTTGTAGATATCAAGACGTTCCATCTGATGATACGGTCCGTTCGGGCCGCCAACATCAACGCCCTCATCCCAGTCCATACCCAGCCACTTCAAAGCAGCCTTGATATTTTCCTCGGATTCCGGGGTAGAACGCTCACGGTCGGTATCCTCGATACGCAGAATCAGCTTGCCGCCGGTTTTGCGGGCCAGCAGATAGTTGAACAGCGCACTGCGCGCACCACCGATATGGAACGGGCCAGTCGGGCTCGGCGCAAATCTTACTCTAACTTCATCATTACACATTGATATATCCCTCCAAATTTATCTATTAACATTAGATTTACCAAAAAAGCACAATCACTCCGGCTCCGGCTAAAATAAAATTCCTTCCGCCGGTATATCCAAACAGATTACACTTATCAGTCTAATTATTATATCACATCTTGACAATGCTCGCCACAGCTTCAGCGGCAATACCTTCGCCTCTGCCTGTAAAACCGAGCTTTTCTGTTGTTGTCGCCTTAATATTTACTACGGACTCAGCAACATCCAAGACCTTGGCAACATTAGTACGCATTGCGGCAATATAGCCTGCCAGCTTCGGGCGTTGGGCAATAATCGTCACATCCACGTTATTAACCTGCCAGCCTTCCTCCTGCAAGAGCTTTTTGACATGCAGCGTCAGCTGCATGCTGTCCGCTCCCTTAAAGCGTTCATCCGTATCAGGGAAGTGCTTGCCGATATCGCCCATGGCCGCAGCGCCCAAAAGCGCATCCATCAGCGCATGCAAAGCTACATCTGCATCACTGTGTCCCAAAAGACCTTTTTCATATGGAACCTCAACACCACAGATAATTAATTTGCGCTCTTCTGCCAGCTTATGTACATCATAGCCGCAGCCGATGCGAAATTGCGGCATTACAATTTTATTTTCCATCTTCCTGCTCCTGTTGCGCCAGCAGATTTTCTGCAAAAAGCAAATCCTCCGGCGTAGTAATTTTAATATTTTCGTAGCGTCCTAACGCTGTCGCTACCTTATGGCCCATCAGCTCTACTACAGAAGCATCGTCGGTAACAGCAGCGGGATGTGCCGCCAGCTGCGCGTAAGCCTGCTTCAGCAGTTCTGCGGTAAAAATCTGCGGTGTCTGTACTGCCATCAGCATACTGCGCTTAGGCGTAGCAGTTACGATACCGTCAGCATCAACAACCTTGATAGTATCCTTCACCGGAACAGCAGCAATTGCAGCGCCATGCACCTTAGCGGCAGCCAATGTGCGTTCAAAAACAGCGCGTCCCGCAAAGGGACGCGCGCCATCGTGTACAGCGATATAGCAATCTGTTTCCTCTACTGCGGCCAACGCATTGGCAACACTGTCCTGACGCTCCTTGCCGCCGGCTACTACGCAAAACGGCAGCGTCCGAAAATAATCTTTCTGATAGCCTGCCAAAAGCTCACGGCCTTCAACAACCTCCTGCGGCGCCAACACGACAACGGCACGCTTAACCAGACGTGTTGCCTCCAGCATATGCAGACAGTGCACCAGAAGCGGTGCACCGTTCAGCATAGCAAAGGCCTTATTAATCCCCAGCCCCAGACGCTTACCGGCGCCTGCAGCCGGAACAATTACAATAAGTTCATCCTTGCCCATCTCAAAGCTCCTATTTTATTTTTGCGAAAATCATTCTTCCGGCAGATGTCTGCAGCACACTGGTTACAACAACAATTGCGCTGTGGCCGATGAAGTGACGTCCGTTTTCTACAACGATCATAGTACCGTCATCAAGATAAGCAACAGCTTGTCCCTGCTCCTTGCCTTCCTTAACCAGAAAGACATTCATTTCCTCGCCTGCAACAACTACCGGTTTAATAGCGTTCGCCAGCTCATTGATATTCAATACCTTAACGCCCTGAATACCGGCAACCTTATTCAGGTTATAATCATTAGTAATGATGTCAGCATTAGCCTGTCTTGCCAAACGTACCAGCTTAGCATCCACGCCATCCAGATCATCGTAATCGTTATCTACGACCAGAATACGGCCCTTGTAGCTTACCTGCAAATCATGCACCAGGTCCAGACCGCGACGGCCTTTAGCACGCTTCATATTATCCGAAGAATCCGCCAGCTTCTGCAGCTCCTCCAACACAAAATTCGGCACTACCAGCTGACCGTCCAAAAAGCCTGCAGCCATAATATCCATAACACGTCCGTCAATAATGACGCTGGTATCAAGCAATTTATTGCTGCTGTAAAGACGGTCCCCCAAAGGGCCCTCCAATACGCTCTTTGTTTCATCGACAGGCTTTACGGATTTACGCGTAGGAATGCGGTTAAAAAACTCCACAATATCATTATGCTTACGCAAAGCCAGCTTAGCACCGACAACCGAAAGTACAAGGCTTAGTACGATGGGAATAAACGGTCCGATAACCGGCAGTCTGGAAAAAGGACTGCCTATCAGATTTGCTAAAATCAGACCGATGCCGATACCGAAAATCATTACCAGAATATCACTGGTAGGTACGCCGGAGAGAGAAACCGTCAGACGTTCAGCGTAATTGAACAGCCATTTTGTAATAAACGGTGCCAATACTAAGCCAAGCCAGGAAGATATAAAAAGACCTGGCAAGGTCAGTATCATGGTAGCAAAGGTAATTCCCATTAAGCCATTGCCGTGTAAATCATAGCCCAAGTAATTTGATAAAAACGGTAAAGATAAATTTGTTAGTATGAGTCCGGTTACAATAATAATTAACGATATGCTCAAGCTAATAATTTTTCTCAGCACTTCAATTCCTCCTTTCTCTGAATTTCTGATACATAGTATTTCATCCTACTATTATATCAATTATATAATACAGCTATAATCCGCAAAAAACAAGTAAATAACTTTTTTAAATATGACATTAATGAAAAAAAGGCCTAAAAATTTTGCAAAAAAACCGTTTTAAAGCAGTTTCTAACTCAACAGCCTTAAAACGGTCTTTATATTCTGCCTAATTACAGCAACGCTCTAACCAGTTGCCCGCTTTCTCTGCGTCCACATCCTTAATCAGCATTATTTCACTTTGCAAAATCTGCTTCGTACTATGCAGCAATCTGCGCTCACCTACGGAAATTTTCTTTCTGCGTTCTAAAATAGTCAGTATTTTAAAGATTCTTGCGACCTCAGCAACACTGCCGCTTTTTATCTTCTGCATATACAACTGAAAGCGCCGATTCCAGGAAATCGCCTTCACCGTCTGTACATCCGGTACTTCATGCAGCGTATTCTGAATTATTGCCAGAGTTTCATCATCGCCAATATAACGTAAACCTAATTTTTCGGCGTTTTCTACCGGTACTGACACTGTCATATTGTCAAAAAGCATTTGTAAAATGTAATACTTCACAGTCTCGCCATCCTGTATATGTGCTTCTATATCCTTGATAATAGCTCCACCATGAAGCGGATATACCACTCTGTCACCCATCGCAAACATCTTCAACCCTCCTAAAATTATAATCTTGATAAATACATTGTAGCACGCCCCTTCTTTATTGTCAAAAATATTTTATTTTACCACTATCTTTCTAATATGTCAACCTTTAACTAGGATGTTGGTCTATCTTCAGAATTCTTTTAACATTTAGCGATAAAACTACACTTAAAAGAATAATATTTTACAAACTGTTAACTAATTACGGCTTCTGCTGCCCCGTTAAGCTCTTGCAAAAGATATTTTTTTCTTGCATAATATAAGTGTCTAAAACAGTAAAGGAAGTAAAAATTATGGACAGCAACGAAAAATATGAATTATTATTAACACAGCTTCGCGCAAAAGAAGGCTTTATCTGCGATATGGATGGTGTTATCTACCACGGAAATAACCTGTTGCCTGGAGTAAGAGAATTCGTAAACTGGCTCTATGAAGAAAAAAAGAGCTTTTTGTTTTTGACTAACGCCAGCGAACGCAGTCCCAAAGAACTGCAGCAAAAGCTTTTACGTCTGGGACTGGAGGTTGACGAAAGTCATTTCTATACCAGTGCTCTCGCCACTGCCAAATTTATCCATTCGCAGGCCCCCGGCTGCAGTGCCTACGTTATCGGCGGCCCCGGTCTTGTCAATGCGCTTTATGATGCCGGCATCACAATGAATGATGTTAATCCCGATTACGTTGTAGTCGGCGAAACAAATTCTTATAATTATAATATGATTCTCAAGGCAGTAAGCCTGATTAACCAAGGCGCACGCCTGATTGCAACAAACAGCGACCTTACCGGCCCCTCTGATTTCGGTATCATCCCCGCCTGCCGCGCACTGGTCGCACCTATTGAGCTTGCTACCGGCAAAAAGGCTTACTTTGTCGGCAAACCTAACCCCTTGATGATGCGCACAGGCTTGCGTCTGCTGGATGTTCATTCAGAGGATGCTGCTATGATTGGCGACCGTATGGATACAGATATCGTTGCCGGTATGGAAAGCGGTCTGATGACAGCTCTTGTTCTGAGCGGCGTAAGTACGTTGGAAAATATTAAGGAATTCTCCTACCGTCCGTCTATCATCTTAAACGGCGTCGGTGATATTCCGAACAAATAATGTTATACCTCACGGACTGCCGCACTCGGCAGTCCTTTTTCTTTAGCGCAGCACTTGACTTAAAGTACACTCTAACATGTATAATGTAAGCAAGAATTATATAAAGGAGCCTTAATGAATAATATGCGTATTTTTCTTTTCGTCGGTACGATTGATGCTCTCATGAGTATCATCGGTTATATGTATTATCGCCATTATCTGCCCTTCGGCCGCACACTGACCTTCGGGCTTATATATCTGCTGATGGCACTCGGCACAGCTATCAGTGTCATTCTGCCGCAGGGAACGCCTCATTTTCTGCTCAAGCTCACTGCGTGGATAGAAGGACTTTGGATTGCTTTTTGCTACTACACACTTCTGTTGGCCATCATTCATCTTCTCTGCCTGCTTTTCAGTAAGCTGGGCGGTTGGCAGCTGCCTTCAGCAAAAATCAGTATCATCGGCCTTGCCTTTATCTGCTGCTTCATTACCTGGGGCAGCTGGCGCGCCTTTCACCCGACAGTACGCACAGAAGCGCTGGTAACGGAAAAGCTGCCGCAGAATGCTAATTATAAAATTGTCTTTCTCACCGACCTGCATATGGGAAGAATACTCGGCCATGACTACGCAGAACGTCTGGCAGCACGCATCAACGAGCAAAAGCCGGACTTTGTTGTAGTCAGCGGCGATATGCTTGATGAGCGCATTTTTTATGTAGAAGAGGAGGATACGCTTTCTGCTCTGGCTCAAATCAAAGCGCCTGTCTACATGGCCTTCGGCAACCATGATTATCTTGATGAACCATTGCGCTGGCAACAAATGCTCACAGACAAGGGCTTCTACATCCTGCGCAATACCGATACCATTATCGACAACAAAATCAAAATAACCGGTATAGATGATTACAGCAAAAACCGTACCAACAGCCAGCTTATAAATCTTTCCTCCCAAAATAAAGACTACTACAGTATTCTGCTCGATCATCAGCCTCGCCGTATGGATGCCGCTGCAGATGCGGGCTATGATCTTTATCTTGCTGGTCATACGCATACAGGCCAGCTTTTTCCCAACCGTCTGGTAACGAAAAAAATGTACAAGTTGGATTATGGACGTACAAACTTTGGTAATCTGACCGCAATCACTAATAACGGCTACGGCTTTTGGGGACCTCCGGTTCGTACAGAGGTTGCTCCGGAAATGGTTGTATTGGAGCTGAGGGGAAAATAACTTCTTCTGGATAAAGCTTTCAAAAAAAATACACAGCAGACTAATATAATCTGTTGTGTTACAAAAAATAGGACCACTGCGTGTTTATAGCGTAGTGGTCCTTTTGATTGACATTATTCAGCTTTTTCTTCTTTAGGTGCTTCAACAATTATTTTGGCATCAACAACATTTTTCTTAATGGACTCAATGCCGCGTTTGCATCCTGCCATTGCCTTGTAGCCTTCACCGGTAGCAATAATCTGTCCGTTGGTTGCCTTCAAACGGAAGCGGAATTCTCCGGCCTTGTCTTTATAAACCTCAAATTTAGGATGCTTACAAGGGGTAAAGCCTTCTGCCGTCTGGTCCTCTATCGGAGCAACAGGAGCATTATTGATAACGCTGGCAATACCTTTACGGCAATACTTTTCGTCCTTATAAACCTGAGAGCTGGCAATGACTTCACCATTTGCAGCTTTTAAATTAAATTTAACGCCATTTTTTGCCTGAGAAATTACGAATTTACCCATTTTGCAGCCTCCTTTAAATTTAGTATGGTCTATAAGTTTATTTTATGCTATCAGCAACAAAAAAACAAGTATTTTTATTAAAGCAACACCATTTAGCAATTTTTAATCGATAACATTCTCTAAAGAGCCGATTTTTTCGATAGAGCAAATGATTTTATCGCCATGCTGCAAGAATGTCGGCGGTTTCATCCCCATACCGACACCTGCCGGAGTACCGGTAGCAATAATTGTTCCCGCAGCTAGTGTCATACCCTCTGACAGCTCTGCAATGGCCCCACAGACACTCTGAATCATATAACGGGTATTACTGCTCTGGCGCAGCTCTCCGTTAACCGTACAGCTAATATCAAGAGCCTGCTCATCGCCGATTTCATCCGCTGTAACAATACACGGTCCCATAGGTGTAAAACCGTCAAGGCTTTTTCCCAGATACCATTGCTTATGACGCGTCTGCAGATTACGCGCGCTGATATCATTGATAATTGTATAACCGAAAATATAATCTCTGGCGTTTTCTTTGCTTACACCTTTAGCATCTTTAGCTAAAATCACTCCCAGCTCTGCCTCATAGTCAAGGCTGTCTACTAAGCCTTCATAACGAGGAATACTTTCACCGCTTGCTGTAGCTCTGTTTACCCGCTTGGAAAAATAAATTGTGTAGGGACGTTCACCACCGAAGGCTTCGCTGGAAAAGCGTCCTGCTTCCTGAGCATGTGCATCATAGTTAATACCGAGGCAGACTACATCCTGACGCGGATGAACGATAGGTGCTAACAGCTTTACTTCCGCAAGCTTGACTGCAGCGCTCTGCAGAACATCATCATTATCAGCCAGGCGCTCCAGCTTTGCCTTCACCTCAGGCGTATAACGGCATATCAATTCATTCATATCCGCAACTGCCAGTTCCGGCACAAGTCTTGCCAATAAATTCAGTCTGTAAACTGCTTCATTCTCACGAAAGCCAACAAGAATTTCCTCACGTCCCGCTATCTCTACTGTATAAAAACGCATTATATCTTTCTCCTCTTGGAATATTGATAGTTTGTATCATGCTAAAGCTATAGTATTTTCAGATCATATATCCGGAAATAGGATTAGCATAACATTATTATACACATACAATCCCCGGAACGCAAAAAAAGCAGGAACCGAAGTTCCTGCTTTTTACAGCTCTAAATTAGATGAGTTCGATGATAGCCATTTCAGCTGCATCGCCACGGCGAGGACCTACTCTGTAAATGCGAGTAAAGCCGCCTTGTCTGCCTTCATATTTCGGAGCAATTTCTTCAAACAGTTTTTTGGTAATGGTTTCGTCAACCAGAACTGCCATAACCTGACGACGAGCATGCAGGTCATTGCGTTTTGCCAAAGTAATCAGTTGAGCGGAATGCTTAGCAACTTCTTTAGCTTTGGTAACGGTGGTTTCAATCTTACCATATTTGAAGAAGGAAGTTAAAATGCTGCGAAACAGAGCCTTACGGTTGCTGGAGTTACGACCCAGTTTTCTGTATGCCATGTACTTCTGACCCCCTTAATTATTCTTCATCGTTTTTACGAAAATGCAAGCCCATATCCTCAAGTTTCTTTTTAATCTCTTCCAGAGATTTACTACCCAAGTTACGAACTTTAATCATATCAGCTTCTGTTTTTTGGATCAATTCTTCGACAGTATTGATACCTGCACGTCTCAGGCAGTTATTGCTGCGGACGGACAAATCCAAATCGTCGATAGACATTGTGTTTTGACCCTCTTGCTTGCTCGGTTCGGGAGCTTCAGGCTCAGAACCGCCAGCTACAGTGATTACAGAACCTTTGCCATCACTGGTCTGGAAAAGCTTGAGATAGTCAATCAGGATGGTGGAAGCCATGTCAACAGCTTCATCAGGCTTTATGCTGCCATCTGTCCAAACTTCCAAAGTAAGCTTGTCATAGTTGGTAACATTACCTACGCGGGTATCGTTAACAGCAAATTTTACTCTGGTAATCGGAGAGTAAATGGAGTCTACCGGAATAACGCCGATAGGCTGATCAGGCTGTTTATTTTTGTCCGCAGGTACATAGCCACGGCCTTTATCAATATGGATTTCCATATTGAAAACTGCGTCTTTATCTAAAGTCGCAATATGCAGCTCAGGGTTCAGAATTTCAACATCGCTATCAGCAATGATATTTGCAGCAGTAACTTCCTGTTCACCGGAACATTCGATACGCAGAATCTTTTCCCCTTCACCTTCCATTTTAAGGCACAAAGCCTTAATGTTCAGGATGATATCAGCAACATCCTCACGAACACCAGGAATGGTAGCAAACTCATGCAGAACACCGTCAATCTTGACGTAGGTTACTGCAGCACCCGGCAGGGAGGACAGCAGCACACGACGCAGGCTGTTGCCCAGCGTGATGCCGTAGCCTCTCTCGAGCGGCTCCCAAACGAATTTGCCATAACGACCATCTTCGCTGACATCAGATGTAACCATCTTAGGTTTTTCAATTTCAATCATTCGGAAAGCCTCCTTCTATCGCGTATTACCACAATACGTCTCATAAGTGGGTGGCACAAGATATTCACTAATTATTTGGAGTACAACTCTACGATGAAGTGCTCTTCAATAGGAACATCAATTTCCTCACGAGTCGGGAAACGGTCTACCTTACCGCTAACGTTAGCAGCGTCCAGTACCAGCCAAGCCGGAACTGCTTTGGTAGCCAGAGTTTCGTCCATGCCTTTGAAGTATTCTTTAGCACGGCTGTTTTCCATAACGGTTACAACATCGCCAACTCTTACCAATGCAGAAGGAATGTCCAGACGTTTGCCGTTAACAGCAATGTGGCCATGTCTTACGATTTGGCGAGCCTGACGGCGGGTGTTAGCCAAGCCGAGGCGGAAAACTACGTTGTCGATTCTTCTTTCGAGGAGGATCAGCAGGTTTTCACCGGTGATGCCTTCCATCTTTTTAGCTTTATCATAGTAGCCACGGAATTGTTTTTCCAGTACGCCATAGATAAATTTAGCTTTTTGTTTTTCAGTTAACTGAATGCCATATTCGCTCTTTTTTCTGTTTTGGCGGCGAACTTGGCGTTTAGATTCCTTGCTAATGCCCATGAATGCGGGAGCTAAGCCCAAAGATCTGCATCTTTTCAGGACAGGAGTTCTATCAATTGCCATCTATTTACACCCCCAATTATACTCTTCTACGTTTCGGCGGACGGCAGCCGTTATGCGGAATCGGAGTAACGTCTTTAATAGAGTTAACTTCCAGACCTGCAGCCTGAAGTGCACGAATTGCTGCTTCACGGCCAGCGCCAGGACCTTTTACATATACTTCTACTTGTTTCAAGCCATGCTCCATAGCAGCTTTGGTTGCTTCTTCAGCAGCCATTTGTGCAGCAAACGGAGTGCTCTTACGGCTGCCACGGAAACCGAGGCCGCCTGCGGAGGCCCAGCTCAGAACATTACCTTCGGTATCAGCGATGGTAACGATAGTATTATTGAAGGTGGAGCGGATATGTGCTACACCGTTGATTACGTTTTTGCTAACTTTTTTCTTGTTGCGAACAACTTTCTTGCCAGCCACTGGTTTATCCCTCCCTCGCTAATTATTTCTTCTTGCCTGCAATAGTACGTTTCGGACCTTTACGGGTGCGGGCATTGTTTTTAGTGTTTTGACCACGAACAGGCAGACCCATACGATGTCTTCTGCCACGATAGCTGCCAATTTCAATCAGACGTTTAATGTTCAGGGATTCCTCACGGCGGAGGTCACCTTCAACTTTATAGTCCTGATCCAGAGTTTCACGGATCTTAGCAACTTCTTCTTCAGTCAGGTCGCGAACGCGAGTGTCCGGGTTAATACCGGTTTTAGCTAAAATTTCACGAGAGAGAGTCAGGCCGATGCCGTAGATGTACGGCAGAGCATACTCAATACGTTTATCTCTCGGTAAATCGACACCAGAAATACGTGCCATTAATGTGCACCTCCTTCTTATCCTTGTTTTTGTTTATGTTTCGGGTTTTCGCAAATTACCATTACATGGCCTTTACGTTTAATGACTTTGCATTTTTCACATATTGGCTTAACAGACGGTCTTACTTTCATAATTTAAACCTCCTCTTTGCCTGTTGGATTATTTATACCGATAAGTAATTCTTCCACGATTGAGGTCGTACGGAGTAAGCTCCACGGTAACCTTATCACCAGGCAAAATCTTGATGAAGTTCATACGAATCTTACCGGATATATGTGCTAAAATTGTATGGCCGTTAACCAGTTGAACTTGGAACATAGCATTGGGAAGTGCTTCTAAGATTGTACCTTCAACCTCAATAACATCCTGTTTGGACACTGTTGTACCTCCTTATTTGCTACATCCGAGACTAACTTTAACGTCGGCATACACTTTATCGATAGGCTGCAAGCCATCGATTTCTTTGTACAGGCCTTGTTTTTTGTAGTACTCAATTAACGGTTCTGTTTGTTCATGATATGCATGCAGACGATTTACAACGGTTTCTTCTTTATCGTCGTTACGTTGATAAAGGTTACCGCCACATTTGTCGCAGACATTTTCTACCTTGCTGGGGTTAAAGCTTACATGGTAGGTAGCACCGCAAGCTTTGCAGATACGGCGGCCAACTACACGTGCAACCAGCTCGGAGTCAGGAACAGAGATATTAACAACACCGGTCAATTTAATGCCCAGGTCTTTGAGGATTCCGTCGAGAGCAACTGCTTGCTCCTCAGTTCTCGGGAAGCCATCTAAGATGAAACCATTTGCACATTCGGGTTTGGACAAGCCTTCACGAACAATGCCAATGGTTACGACGTCGGGGACAAGTCCGCCAGCGTCCATGTATTTTTTTGCCTCTTTACCAAGTTCGGTGCCTGCGCTTACTGCTGCACGGAACATGTCTCCTGTGGAGATGTGAGGGATTTGAAATTCATCAATGAGTTTTTCTGCTTGAGTGCCTTTACCAGCACCCGGAGGTCCCATTAAAAGAATGTACATTCTGAACTCCTCCTATTTCATAAAGCCATGATAATGACGCATCAGCACCATGGACTCTATCTGCTTCATAGTTTGTAATGCAACACCAACAACGATCAACAAAGCGGTACCGCCGAAGTACACACCTTCAATGCGAGTTACCCATCCGATAACATGAGGCATCAGCGCAATTAATGAGAGGAAAATCGCACCGGCCAAAGTTATTCTGGACATTACCTTGTCAAGATATTCTGTAGTAGGATTACCGGGTCTTAAACCGGGAATAAAGCCACCGTTCTTTTTGATATTATCGGAAAGATCTCCGATGTTCAGGCTTACTGCTGTATAGAAGTAAGTGAAGAACAAAATCATCAGAACATATAATGTGGTCTGCAGCGGGCTGCCCCACTGAAAGAGCTTACCCATTGCTTTAACCCAGGGAACATCAACGAACTGAGCAATTGTTACCGGGAACATCAACACCGAAGAAGCGAAGATGATTGGAATAACGCCTGCCTGGTTGACCTTCAGAGGGATATAGCTTGTATGACCGCCATAAGCCTTTTTGCCTACTACACGCTTAGCATACTGAACGGGGATTTTGCGAATACCCTCAGAAATGATAATTACGAAAACTACCATCGCCAGGGCTATAGCCGCGAACAAAATAACGTTCAATAAGCTTACCGTGCCAGCCTGCAGATATTGGAAAATTACCTTAAGTCCATCAGGCAGTCTGGATACGATACCGGCAAAGATTATCAGGGAAATACCATTGCCGACACCGCGAGCTGTAATCTGCTCGCCTATCCACATAAGGAAAACGGTTCCTGCAGTAAGTGTGATAGCAATAAGCAGGATTGAGAAAATCCCGGGGTTATTAATCGCCATCTTCAGGCCGTAGGCCATACCGCAGGCTTGGATAAACGCCAAAGCTACCGTCAGCATACGTGTAAGCTTTGTCGTTTTCTTGAAGCCTTCCTCACCTTCATTGGACCACTGTTCCAAGGTCGGTACAACTACCTTCAATAACTGTAAAATAATTGAAGCATTGATATATGGGGTAATACTCATAGCAAAAATGGAGAATTTGCTCAAGGCGCCGCCACTGAACATATCAAGCAGTCCGAAGAGATTACCGCTGCGGAAAAGCTGTTCAATGACAGAAGCGTTTACGCCAGGAACAGGTATATGTGTTCCAGCCCTGAATACGATGAACATGGCGAGAGTAAATAAAACTTTTTGCCTGAGTTCTGTTATTCTAAATATGTTTGCAAGGGCTGCTAACACTTTAGATCACCTCAATCTTACCGCCAGCTGCAACGATTTTCTCTTCAGCGGATTTGCTGAAGCCCATAGCTTGTACAGTAAGCTTTTTGGTTAATTCGCCATTGCCAAGAATACGGATGCCGTCGCGAATATTCTTAACAACACCTTCTTCAATAAGCATTACGGGTTCAACAACGGTGCCGTCCTCAAAACGATTGAGTACGGAAACGTTGATTTCAACATAATCTTTACCAAATTTATTGTAGAAACCGCGTTTAGGAAGACGCAGGTACAGAGGTCTTTGACCACCTTCAAATCCAGGGCGCTTAACACCGCCGGAACGGGATTTCTGACCTTTCTGGCCTTTGCCGGAAGTCTTGCCCAAGCCACTGCCCAGGCCACGACCTACGCGAACTGCTACACGTTTAGATCCCGGAGCGGGAGACAATTCATGTAAATTCATCTTCAGTACACCTCCTTGTCTTACGCTTCTTCAACCTTCACGAGATGTTCAACCTTGTGAACCATGCCGCGAATAGTCGGAGTATCTTCTTTAACAACGCTAGTATTGATTTTACCTAAGCCCAGAGCTTTAACGGTTGCACGCTGATCTTTGGGGTAACCGATCAGGCTGCGGGTCAGGGTGATTTTAATTTGTGCCATGACAAAGTCCTCCTTAGCCCAACAATTCTTCTACGGTTTTACCACGCAGAGCTGCAACAGCTTCAGCACTCTTCAAGGATTTCAGACCTTCAATGGTTGCACGAACCATGTTGTTCGGGTTGGAAGAGCCTTGAGATTTAGTAAGAATATCACGAACGCCAGCCAGTTCCAGTACGGCACGTACAGGGCCGCCAGCGATAACGCCGGTACCTTCTGCAGCCGGTTTCAGGAATACGCGGCCTGCGCCGAATACACCGATGTTTTCATGAGGAATGGTAGTACCAACCAGCGGTACAGTAACCAGGTTTTTCTTAGCGTCTTCAACGCCTTTACGAATAGCTTCAGGAACCTCTGCAGCTTTACCCAGGCCCATGCCTACATGACCATTTTCATCACCTACAACAACAAGTGCAGCGAAGGAGAAACGACGTCCGCCTTTAACAACCTTAGCAACACGGTTGATGAAAACGACTTTTTCTTGTAATTCGTTTTCTTTATTTTCGAAGTTCGCCACTTTATTTCCTCCTTCTCTTAGAATACCAGGCCAGCTTCGCGAGCAGCTTCAGCCAGGGCAGCTACACGGCCGTGGTACAGATAGCCACCACGATCGAATACAACTTCTTTTACACCCTTAGCCAGCGCTTTTTCAGCGATTGCTTTGCCTACAGCTTTAGCAGCCTCAATGTTGCCGCCGTAGTTTTCTTTCAGATCTTTTTCAACGGTGCTGGCAGCAGCGATAGTTTCGCCGGTCTCATCGTTAATAACCTGTGCATAAATGTTGGACAGGGAACGGTATACGTTCAGACGAGGTTTTTCAGCAGTACCGATAATATATCTACGAGAACGGAGATGACGTTTTTGACGTTTCTCGTTTTTATCAACTCTGTTAAGCAAGAGTTTCACTCCCTTCTTTTAGAAATTATTTCTTGCCTTTAGCGCCGGCTTTACCAATCTTACGACGAACATGTTCGCCTTCGTAACGGATACCTTTACCTTTGTAAGGTTCAGGCGGACGCAAAGTACGGATATCTGCAGCAACTGCACCTACAACTTCTTTATCAGCACCGCTAACAACGATCTTGTTCGGAGCGGGAACTTCAAAAGTAATACCTGCAGGCGGCTCTTTTACAACCGGGTGAGAGAAACCCAGAGTGAAGTTAATGTTTTGGCCTTGCTTAGCAGCACGGTAACCAACACCATTAATTTCCAGAGTTTTGCTGAAGCCTTGGGTTACACCGATGATCATGTTGTTGATCAGGGTGCGGGACAGACCATGCAGAGAACGGCTTTCTTTTTCATCGTCCGGACGTTCAACGGTGATTACACCATTGTCCATGGTCAGCTTCATGTTTTTATTGATTTGGCGAGTTAATTCGCCTTTAGGACCTTTAACGGTCACGTGATTATCTTCAATAGTAACTGTTACACCAGCGGGAACAGTAATTGGCATCTTACCAATTCTAGACACGTACGAGCACCTCCTATCTTTTTAGTATTACCATACGTATGCAAGAACTTCGCCGCCCAAGCCTGCTTTACGAGCAGCTTTGTCGGTCATCAAGCCTTGGGAAGTAGAAATTAATGCAATACCCAGACCTCCGAGGACTCTAGGCAGTTGGTCTTTTTGAGAGTAAACTCTCAGACCAGGTTTGGAAATACGTTTAATACCGGAGATAACCTTCTCTTTATTAGCACCGTATTTCAGGCTGACGCGGATAACATTTTGTTTGCTGTCAGCAATAACTTCGAAATCTTTAATGAAACCTTCGGCTTTCAGGATTTCAGCAATAGCCAGCTTAATCTTGCTGCCGGGGATTTCAACTTTATCATGATGAACTGAATTTGCGTTACGAATACGGGTAAGCATATCAGCAATCGGGTCAGTCATTACCATACTTAAATACCCTCCTTCCTTGTTGTCTGTCTTACCAGCTTGCTTTGGTTACGCCCGGAATAGCTCCTTTATAAGCATATTCACGGAAGCAGATACGGCAGAGGCCAAATTTACGCATATAGCCATGAGGTCTGCCGCAAACTTTGCAGCGGTTATAATGACGAACTTCGAATTTCGGTTCGCCTTTCCATTTTTCGATCAGGGCTTTTTTAGCCAATGTGTTCCCTCCTCACTTATGCGCCGAACGGCATTCCGAGGAGTTTGAGCAGCTCTCTAGCTTCCTCGTCTGTCTTAGCGGTAGTCACAATGATGATATCCATGCCACGAACTTTATCGATCTTATCATATTCGATTTCCGGGAAAATCAATTGTTCTTTCAGACCCAGTGCGTAGTTGCCACGGCCGTCAAATGCGGAAGCATTTACGCCACGGAAGTCACGTACGCGCGGAAGAGCGAGATTCATCAGTTTATCAAGGAAATAGTACATACGGTCGCCACGCAGGGTTACTTTAGCACCCAGAGGCATGCCTTGACGTACTTTGAAAGCTGCGATGGATTTCTTAGCTTTGGTGATAACAGGTTTTTGACCTGCGATCTGAGTCATATCAGCAACTGCGCTTTCCAGAGCTTTGCTGTTGCCTACAGCCTCGCCAACACCCATGTTGATTACAACTTTCTCAATTTTAGGGATTTCCATTACGTTTTTATATTGGAATTTGTCATGCATAGCCTTAGCTACTTCAGACAAATATTTTTCTTGCAATCTGGTCTTTGCCATTCAGTTATTTCCTCCTTTCCCGGAAAATTATTTATCGATTACTTCACCGCATTTTTTGCAGGTTCTTACGAAAGCACCGGCAACTTCGGTCTTTTTAATACGGGTAGCTTGTTTGCAAACCGGGCATACCAGCATTACTTTGGAAGAAGCGAGCGGAGCTTCTTTAGTAATGATGCCGCCTTGAGGATTTGCCTGAGACGGTTTGGTATGACGTTTTACTTTATTCACGCCTTCAACAACCACTTTGGCTTTCTTAGGCAGAGCTTCAACGATCTTACCTTGCTTGCCTTTATCCTTACCGGACAGTACAAGAACGGTATCGCCTTTTTTAACATGCAGCTTTACAGCATTTGCCATGTCAAGAACACCTCCTTACAGTGCGTTATCTAATTTCTTACAGCACTTCCGGTGCCAGAGAAATGATTTTCATGAAGTCTTTTTCGCGAAGTTCGCGGGCAACAGGCCCAAAAATACGAGTGCCGCGCGGGCTCTTGTCGTCTTTAATTACAACTGCTGCGTTCTCATCAAAACGGATGTAGGAACCGTCTGCACGGCGAACACCTTTAACGGAACGAACAACAACTGCTTTAACTACGTCGCCTTTTTTTACAACGCCACCGGGTGATGCATCTTTAACAGCACATACGATAACGTCACCGATATTAGCATATTTACGGTAAGAACCGCCTAATACACGGATACACATAACCTTCTTAGCGCCAGTGTTGTCACCAACATTAAGGATAGTTTGTTGTTGTATCATGGATTTCCCTCCCTTGCCGGACTAACTCTTCGGCAAAATTATTTAGCACGCTCTAAGATTTCAATAACGCGCCAGCATTTATCTTTAGACAGCGGACGAGTTTGCATAATTTCAACTACGTCGCCAACATGTGCTTCGTTATTTTCATCATGAGCTTTAAATTTAATAGTATGTTGTACGCCTTTTTTGTACAGCGGATGCTGAACGAAACGTTCTACTGCAACTACGACAGTTTTCTGCATTTTATCGCTGACAACTTTACCAATACGGGTAACACGTGCGTTTCTTTCTTCGGTCACGACTGTTTCCTCCTTGTTATACTTCAAAACAGTTAAGCCTTGAGCTCACGTTCACGCTGGATTGTTTTGATACGGGCAATGGATTTCTTAACGTCACGAATTTTCATCGGATTTTCACATTGACCGGTTGCCATTTGAAAACGCAGATTGAAGAGTTCCTCTTTCAAATCTGCCAACTTGGTGTCTAACTCAGCAGCAGACAATTCACGAATTTCTGTTGTTTTCATTAAGCTTCACCACCCTTTTCTTGTGCGGCAGCTTCAGCTTCCTGTTGAGCGCGAGTTACAAATTTGCATTTGATAGGCAATTTGTGGCTAGCAAGACGCATTGCTTCTTTAGCAACTTCTTCGCTAACACCGTTCATTTCGAACAGAACGCGACCAGGTTTAACTACTGCTACCCAGTACTCCGGAGAACCTTTACCAGAACCCATACGAGTTTCAGCAGGTTTTGCAGTAATCGGTTTATCCGGGAAAATTTGAATCCAAACTTGACCGCCACGTTTGATATAACGTGTCATTGCGATACGGGCTGCCTCAATCTGGCGGTTGGTAATCCAAGCGGGCTCCAATGCTACCAGACCGAAATCGCCATGAGCGATTCTATTACCGCGCATAGCACGGCCAGTCATACGACCTCTATGTTGTTTACGATGTTTAACTCTCTTCGGTAATAACATGTCTGATTATGCCTCCTTTGCCGGAGCAACTTTAGCTGCTTCTTTGCTTTCAGGAAGAACTTCACCTTTGTAAATCCATACCTTAATGCCGATACGGCCATAAGTGGTATGTGCTTCTGCAGTGCCATAATCGATGTCAGCACGCAGGGTGTGCAGAGGAATGCTGCCTTCACGATAGGATTCGCTGCGTGCAATTTCAGCACCGCCAAGACGACCGCCGCAGGTAATTTTGATACCTTTAGCACCCATACGCATGGTACGGCCAACGCATTGTTTCATAGCACGACGGAAAGCGATACGGCGTTCCAGCTGTGCTGCAATGTTCTCTGCAACCAAGGTTGCGTCCATATCCGGGGTTTTAACTTCTACGATGTTGATTTCGATAGCGCTCTCAGTCATTTTCTTCAGGTCGGATTTCAGCAGTTCGATGTTGCTGCCTTGACGACCGATTACCATACCAGGTTTTGCAGTATGGATGGAAATGCGGGCTTTATTAGATGCGCGTTCGATTTCTACTTTAGAGATACCGGACAGGAACAGTTTTTCTTTGATGAACTCACGGATTTTAATGTCTTCTAACAAGAATTTCTCATAGTCTTTGCCAGCGTACCATTTGGAATCCCAGCCTTTGATAACGCCAACACGGAGACCATGCGGATTAACTTTTTGACCCACTATCTTTTCCCTCCTTCTGACGGGATATTATTTTTCTTTAACTGCTACAGTTACGTGGCTAGAACGTTTCAGAATTTTGAAAGCCTGTCCACGGGAACGAGGATGAATACGTTTCATGGTCGGACCTTGATCTACTGCACAGTAGGATACGATCAGGTTATCCACGTTCATGTCAAAATTGTGCTCTGCGTTTGCTACTGCACTGCGCAGAACTTTCTCGATTACCTCAGAACCAACCTTCGGGGTATATTTGAGGATCGCGAATGCTTCACCAACGGATTTGCCGCGGATGAGATTGATTACGATGCGCAGTTTGCGCGGCGCAATACGGATATATTTTGCAATTGCCTTTGCTTCCATTGTTTGGTCCCCCTTTCCCCTTATTTTAAGCCGGTGCTCTTATCTGCGTGACCTTTGTAAGTACGAGTAGGAGCGAATTCTCCTAATTTGTGGCCTACCATATCCTCGGTAATGAATACCGGAACATGTTTGCGTCCGTCATGAACCGCAATGGTGTGACCAACGAAAGACGGAATAATAGTAGAGCTGCGAGACCAGGTCTTAACAACTTTTTTATCATTAGCGGCATTAAGCACGTCAATCTTTTTCAAAAGACTTGCATGGACAAAAGGTCCTTTTTTAACTGATCTGGACACTAGGTTAGCCTCCTTTCCTTATCCTGTTTTATTATTTAGTTCTACGTTTCAGAATTAACTTAGTAGAAGCTTTCTTCTCTCTGCGAGTACGAGTACCGAATGCACATTTACCCCAAGGAGTAACAGGACGTTTACGACCAACGGGGGAGTGACCTTCACCACCACCATGCGGATGGTCGTTAGGATTCATAACAACACCGCGGTTAGCAGGACGGATACCCAGCCAACGGCTGCGGCCAGCTTTACCGATGCAGATGTTTTCAGCATCAATGTTACCAACTTGACCGATGGTTGCACGGCAGTTGATATGTACTTTACGGATTTCGCCAGAAGGAAGACGGAGCAGAGCGTAGTCGCCCTCTTTAGCCATCAGCTGAGCGCTGGTACCAGCACTACGAGCCATTTGGCCGCCTTTACCAATTTTCATTTCCACGTTGTGTACGGTAGTACCAAGCGGAATGTTTTTCAGCGGCAGGCAGTTACCGGTTTTGATATCTGCGTCAGGACCGCTTACTACGATATCGCCAACTTTCAAATCAAGCGGAGCGATGATGTAACGTTTTTCGCCGTCAGCATAGTTGATCAGAGCGATACGAGCGTTACGGTTAGGATCGTATTCAATGGTAGCAACCTTAGCCGGAATGCCGTCTTTGGTACGCTTGAAATCAATGATACGATATTGTTTTTTATGACCGCCGCCTTGATGACGAACAGTCATTTTACCGGTATTATTACGGCCTGCATGTTTACCAAGTTTTTCAACAAGCGGGCGGTAAGGCTTGTCAGTCGTAATCTCTTCGAAGGCAGACACAGTAATAAAGCGTCTGGAAGGAGAATACGGATTAAAGCTTTTAATAGCCATTTAATTTACCTCCTATACGTTAATTACATTCCTTCGAAAAGGGGAATCGTATTGCCTTCAGCAAGCTTCACGATAGCTTTCTTATAATCGGAACGTTTGCCAACATATTTACCCATGCGTTTGGTTTTGCCCAGTACGCGGATGGTATTTACATTCAATACTTTAACTTTGAAAATCGCCTCTACAGCTTGGCGAATCTCTACTTTGTTAGCATCCAGGGGAACCTGGAAGGTGTATTTGTTCTCCTGCATCATCTGAGAAGTCTTTTCGGTGATGATGGGACGAATCAGTATATCGCGAGGATTAGCAGCCATTATGCGAGCACCTCCTCAATTTTTTCTACAGCATCTTTAGCAAGGAATACCTTTTTGCTGTTCAGGATATCAAAGCAGTTCAGACCCATGTTGGTGATGGTGGTTACTTTCGGCATGTTACGTGCGGAAAGAGCAACGTTTTCGTTGGAACCATCGGTGATCAGCAGAGCTTTAGTGTCAACAGCTTCAAAAGCTTTCAGCAGAGAAGCTACTTGTTTAGTTTTCGGAGCGTCAAAAGCCAGGCCTTCAACAACTACCAGTTCACCAGCTGCTACTTTAGCAGACAGTGCGCAGCACAGAGCTAAGCGACGTGCTTTACGAGGCATTTTCTTTGCATAGCTGCGGGGTTGGGGACCAAAAGTGGTACCACCGCCAACCCATACGGGAGAACGGTTGGAACCGCAACGAGCGCGGCCAGTACCTTTTTGTTTCCAAGGTTTACGACCGCCACCGCGTACCATAGCACGGGTTTTAGTAGCGGAAGTTCCTTGACGTTGGTTTGCCAGCTGCATTACAACTGCTTGATGTACTACAGCTTCATTGAACTCAGCGCCAAATACGGAATCATTTAATTCTATTTCACCGGTTTGTACACCGGAAAGATCATATACTGATAACTTCGGCATTAGAAGCATCCTCCTTTCTTTCGCTTATCTTATTATTTGTTAGGTTTTACGGTTTCCTTCAATACTACGTAAGAACCAGTAGCACCCGGAATAGCACCCTTAACCAGAATAAGATTACGTTCTGCGTCAACCTTAACAACGGTCAGACGTTGAACAGTTACATTTGCATTACCCATACGGCCAGGCAGTTTTTTGCCTTTGATTACACGGCCGCCAGGACCGGAATGCATGGGGCCCATAGAACCAGGCTCACGATGAGACTTAGAACCATGTTTCATAGGTCCGCGAGAGAAATTGTGGCGCTTAATAGTGCCTGCAAAACCTTTGCCGCGGGAAACGCCGCTTGCGTCAATCAGTTCGCCTGCAGCAAAAATATCAGCAGCGATTTTATCGCCTACCGCATATTCGGAAGGAGCAGCCAGACGCAGCTCTCTGACAAATTTAACCGGTGCTACACCAGCTTTGTCAAAATGGCCTTTCATCGGTTTGGTGGTATGTTTTTCTTTAATTTCACCAAAACCAAGTTGAACAGCATTATAACCGTCTGTTTCTTCGGTTTTGTTTTGAAGTACAACGCAGGGGCCTGCTTCTACAACAGTAACAGGAATCAGTCTGCCATCAGCTTCAAAAATTTGGGTCATGCCCAGTTTTTTGCCTAAGATACCTTTAGCCATTATTGCACCTCCTCCTTACAGTTTAATTTCAATATCTACGCCAGCGGGCAGGTCAAGACGCATCAGAGCATCAACAGTCTTACCGGTGGGTTCCAGAATGTCTACAAGACGTTTGTGAGTACGCATTTCGAATTGCTCACGGGAATCTTTGTTAACATGCGGAGAACGCAGAATAGTGTAAATGTTTTTTTCTGTAGGAAGGGGAATCGGACCGGAAACTTGTGCACCGGTACGTTTTGCAGTTTCTACAATCTTAGAAGCACTTTGGTCAAGTGCTTTATGATCATACGCTTTCAGGCGTATTCTAATCTTTTGAGACTTAGCCATTAAAAAATATCCTCCTAAATTCGCCCAGTTTCTATGAACGGACATACTCCGTGAAAATCTCCCTGTCTAACAGGCAAGCAACCTTTCACATCATCGCAGGGCCATACCAACAAACATAAGAATAGAGGGGAGGTTAACCCCCCTCATATTCTTCCAGGGATCTAACTAAAATTATTTCTCTTCTACTTCGGAAACAACGCCAGCGCCAACGGTACGGCCGCCTTCACGGATAGCGAAACGCAGACCTTTTTCGATAGCGATCGGGGTGATCAGTTCTACTTCCATGGTTACGTTATCGCCAGGCATTACCATTTCTACACCTTCCGGCAGTTCGGTTACGCCAGTTACGTCGGTAGTACGGAAATAGAATTGCGGACGGTAGCCGTTGAAGAACGGAGTGTGACGGCCGCCTTCTTCTTTGGTCAGTACATAAACTTCACCTTTGAATTTGGTGTGCGGATGAATGCTGCCCGGTTTGGACAGTACTTGGCCACGCTCGATTTCTTTACGGTCAACACCACGCAGCAGGCAGCCGATGTTATCGCCAGCTACTGCTTCGTCCAACAGTTTGCGGAACATTTCTACGCCGGTTACAACGGTAGATTTTTTCTCGTCTTTCATACCAACGATTTCTACGGTGTCGCCAACTTTAACAGTACCACGCTCTACACGGCCGGTAGCAACGGTACCACGACCGGTGATGGTGAATACGTCCTCGACAGGCATCAGGAACGGTTTGTCGGTTGCACGTTCCGGCAGCGGAATGTAGCTGTCAACTGCGTCCATCAGTTCCATGATTTTTGCTTCGTATTTCGGGTCGCCTTCCAGAGCTTTCAGAGCGGAGCCTGCAACAACAGGGATGTCATCGCCGGGGAAGTCATAGGAGCTCAGCAGTTCGCGAACTTCCATTTCTACCAGTTCCAGCAGCTCTTCGTCGTCAACCATATCTACTTTGTTCAGGAATACAACCATTGCAGGCACGCCTACTTGGCGAGCCAGCAGGATGTGCTCACGAGTCTGAGGCATCGGGCCGTCAGCAGCGGATACTACCAGGATTGCGCCGTCCATCTGAGCAGCGCCGGTGATCATGTTCTTTACATAGTCAGCATGGCCCGGGCAGTCAACGTGTGCATAGTGACGGGTTGCGGTTTCATATTCAACGTGAGAGGTGTTGATGGTAATACCACGTTCACGTTCTTCCGGAGCTTTATCGATCATGGAGTAGTCCATGAATTCAGCGCCGCCTTTTTCAGCCAGTACTTTAGTGATAGCAGCAGTCAGAGTAGTCTTGCCATGGTCAACGTGACCGATGGTGCCGATATTCAGATGCGGTTTAGTTCTTTCATATTTAGCTTTTGCCATTGTGAATTTCCTCCTTAAGGTTGTTTGTTAAAACTAGGCTTAGTTGGTGCCTTTGTTTTTAGCAATAATTGCCTCAGCAATGTTTCTGGGAACGTCTTCGTAGTGGTCTACTTCCATGGAGTAGTTACCACGGCCTTGGGTTTTACTACGCAGGTCGGTAGCATAACCGAACATCTCAGCCAGCGGAACGAATGCATTGATTACTTGTGCACCGTTACGAGCTTCCATGCCTTCGATGCGGCCACGGCGGGAGTTAACGTCGCCGATTACGTCGCCCATGTATTCTTCAGGAACAGTAATTTCTACTTTCATATACGGCTCAAGGATAACCGGGTTAGCTTTTTCAGCACCGGACTTGAAGCCCATAGAACCGGCAATCTTAAATGCCATTTCAGAAGAGTCGACTTCATGGTAAGAACCATCATAAACAGTAACTGCGATATCAACCATCGGATAACCGGCAACTACGCCGTTTTCCATAGCTTCTTTAACGCCTGCTTCGATAGGAGCGATGTATTCCTTAGGAATAGCGCCGCCAACAACTTTGTTTTCAAACAGGAAGCCTTCGCCAGGTTTACGCGGAGTGATTTCCAGCCAGCAATGACCATATTGGCCTTTACCACCGGACTGACGAACAAATTTACCTTCGGATTTAACAGCTTTGCGAATGGTTTCGCGATAAGCAACCTGCGGGTTACCAACAGTGCAGCCTACTTTGAATTCGCGCAGCAGACGGTCAACAATGATGTCCAGGTGAAGCTCGCCCATACCGGAAATAATGGTTTGGGAGGTTTCGGGATCAGTGTGAACACGGAAGGTCGGATCTTCTTCTGCCAGTTTTTGCAGGGCGATGCCCATTTTTTCCTGGTCAGCTTTAGTTTTAGGTTCAACTGCAACGGAGATTACAGGATCAGGGAATACCATAGATTCGAGGATGATCTCGTTTTTCTCATCGCAGAGAGTATCACCGGTAGTAGTGTCTTTCAAACCTACAGCAGCTGCGATATCACCGGAGTAAACTTGTTCAATTTCTTCACGGTGGTTAGCATGCATTTGCAGGATACGACCGATACGCTCGCGTTTACCTTTAGTGGAGTTATATACATAAGAACCAGCAGTCAAGGTACCGGAGTATACACGGAAGAATGCCAGCTTACCAACAAACGGGTCGGTAGCAATCTTGAATGCCAGTGCGGAGAACGGAGCTTCGTCGCTGGACGGACGCTCGTCTTCTTCGCCGGTTTCAGGGTTTACACCTTTGATGTTAGGAACATCGGTCGGTGCAGGCATGAATTGGATTACAGCGTCCAGCATCGGCTGAACGCCTTTGTTTTTGTAGGAAGAACCGCAGCAAACCGGAGTCATTTTGCAAGCGATAGTTGCTTTACGGATACCAGCCAGGATTTCTTCTTCGGTCAGCTCTTCGCCTTCCAGATATTTCATCATCAGCTCGTCATCGGATTCAGCAACAGCTTCAACCAATGCTGCACGGTATTCCTCAGCTTTTTCTTTCATGTCAGCCGGGATTTCTACGAACTCTTCTTCTTTACCGAGTGCATCATCATAAACGATTGCTCTCATTTTGATCAGGTCGATCATGCCTTGGAAAGTATCTTCAAAGCCGATAGGCAGTTGAATAGGTACTGCATTGGCATTCAGACGAGTCTTCATCATGTCAATTACATGGTAGAAGTCTGCACCCATGATATCCATCTTGTTGATGAATGCCATACGGGGTACATTGTACGTATCAGCCTGACGCCATACGTTCTCAGACTGCGGCTCAACTCCACCCTTTGCACAGAAGACACCAACTGCTCCGTCCA
>OIAK01000052.1_pt1 | contig 72690 bp, 56 predicted proteins | sample 1580741 | NCBI WGS metagenome assembly OIAK01 (sample SAMEA3882521, study PRJEB24775) | human gut metagenome | biome: human-associated habitat; feature: intestine environment; material: feces | place: Netherlands | collected 2009/2010
CATAGCAGGGTTCTCGCAAGTGAAAAGCTCTACGAAGGACTACTATGACCGTATGCTGAAAGATGCCGACGTTGGCCACTTTACCTTCCACGCTTTGCGCCACACCTTCGCCACCCGCGCACTGGAGCGTGGTATGGACTATAAAACGCTGTCGGCAATTCTGGGACACTACTCGGTAGCCTTTACTATGGATACCTACGTCCACAGCATGGACGAACACAAGCGGAACGAAATGAATAAGATGGATGATATGTTCGGGGTGCAATACAGTATTTCGGTAGAGAATCAGCCTTACCCGGTGCTTTGTACAATCACAGTGAACGGCTGTACTGCCCACACCCCGGATTTTCCCAAAATCGAAATTCACACCCCCACGCTGGATGCTGCTTTGTTAGAGGTCAAGCAGCTGATTCAAAAGGCCCTGCACTAGTACAAGTACCCGCCGATTCCCACCAGACAGGAACAGATTGTCGTACCGGACAACAGTGTGTTGGTACTGGTGAAAGCAGGGTAGCCACACCGCACCTATATTTACCTGCCAACTCCGCAAGATTTATCCACAAGAAGTGCCCTGGCTGTTGAAAATCTCAACCGTCCGGGCGCAGTCATTTTGCCGTTTTGGGGTCATTTTGGGGTCAAAGTTACCAGATTGTTACCACTTTTGCCATAAGGTAGAAAAAAGCTCGTTGAAACTTGTCGTTTCAACGAGCTTTTGTTGGTTGCGGAGACAGGACTTGAACCTGCGACCTCCGGGTTATGAGAAATTCAAAATTTGTGCGTTAGGGTGCGGTTTTGTTGGGTTTGGTGGTGTTGTGTACCAAGGCTCGAAATAGATTTTGTCCCATGTGTACAAAAGAGTGCTGCATCGTGCTGACCCGTTCCAAACCCTTTTGGGGGCAGTTTTGGGGGCAAATCTGTGAGACGGATTCTGACTCGCAACGCTCAAATAAATGCGCAGCTTTGGTCTCATTGAGAAACATGAATACGAGCAGCACTGGGTTCTTGCCAGTGAAAAGCCCTACGAATCCGTATATAAGTTTTACCCTCTAGCAAGAAGTTGTACACAAGCACCACTCCACAGCATCACTACACACTGCCCCTGTCGCCGCGAGAAACGCCTATGTTTGGGCGCGTTCAAACCGCACCGGCACAGTGTCCGTCCAGCCAAATACAGCCCTAAATTCCCCGCCTTCCGGGGATTTTTTTACCGCAACGGCATTTACCTAGACGGGATTTCCCTGTACCGGCAAATCCAACACAAATAAATACTAAATAAATAAAATACTAATATACTATTGTATCCTATCCGTAAAACCACAAAAAATTGGATTCTTCCCGCTATGGTCTTACGGCCATGCGTGCAACTTAACACCGGAGAGTACAACTTACGATTGCAAACCGCCCCTGCAAAGTTGTATAATAAAAGCACCGATATTTCGCGCAAAAGGTGGTCGGAGCAGATGGATATGGAGAACCTGATCGGTGAAACAACCGAATACGACAAGAAAGCGGCGCTTGAGGTAAAAAAGCCCAAAAGCTGGTGCAAAAGTGTCAGCGCTTTTGCGAACACGCTGGGCGGTGCGCTGATTTTCGGCATGGCGGATGACGGGCAGATCGTTGGGCTGACCGAACCCGACAGCGACGCCGAGAAAATCAGCGAGATTCTCAAGACGCGCATGGAGCCTATCCCGGAGTTTCGGCTGCGCTTTCACAAAATCGACGACGGCAAAGTGCTGCTGATTCTTGACGTGTTCAAAGGCGAGGAAACGCCCTACTATTACTCCGGCGACGGCACCTTAGAGGCGTTTGTACGCATCGGAAACGAGAGCGTCAGGGCATCCGCTACCGAGCTGAAACGCCTTGTTCTGCGCGGCAGAAACACCTCCTACGACTCTCAGATGACGCTTTACAGGGTGGAGGACTACGCCTTTTCCAAGCTGCGGGAGCGCTATAAGAAGTGGACGGGAAACAGCTTTGACAACAAAGACCTTGTTTCCTTCGGGCTGGCAGACGAGGGCGGCTTTTTGACAAATGCCGGTGCCCTGATTGCTGATGAAAGCCCGATCCGCTGGTCACGGTTGTTCTGCACACGCTGGAATGGGCTGGACAAAAGCGGCGGCACAATGGACGCGCTGGACGATGCCGAGTATTCCGGCAGTGTGCTCTCTTTGATTGAGAATGGCGAGGCGTTCATCAAGCGCAACGCCCGCATGATGTGGCGCAAAACACCCAACTCGCGGGAGGAACTGCCCGAATACGTCGAGCGCAGCTACCACGAGGCGCTTGTCAACGCGCTGGCGCACCGCGATTATCTCGTCTACGGCAGCGAGGTCCACATTGACATCTACGATGACCGTCTGGAGATCTACTCGCCGGGCGGTATGCCGGACGGGTCGATGATCCAAGACCGCGACCCGCTGACCGTGCCGTCCACTCGGCGTAACCCGGTGCTGGCCGATGTGTTCAACCGTCTGGGCTACATGGAGCGCAAGGGCAGCGGCTTTGGGAAAATTCTGAACGGCTACAAGACGCAAATCAACTACACTGAGGATAAGCGCCCTACATTCCGTTCTGACCGATACCAGTTTACGGTCATCATGCCGAACTTGAATTACGGTGTCCCTCAAGATGTCCCCCAACGTGTCCCCCAAGATGTCCCCCAAGATGATTTGGATGCCAAAATTCTGGCTTTAATCAAAAAAGACAACAAAATCAGCACCGAAAAACTCGGCATGGCGCTGGGCGTCAGCTACAAAACCATCCGCCGCCATATCAAGGCGATGGGAAATGTTCACTACATCGGCCGTGGTTTCAGCGGGCATTGGGAAATTCACGACAAATCATAACCCCACGTTGAACGTGGGGTTTGCAAAACAGCCCCATAGGGCTTCAATACCAGCCGCGCCTAAAGGCGCACAATGAGCGACGCCAACCGCACGTGGCGTCGCTTTTTTACTTGCTTATTCTACCGTCCGTGGGAATCTCCGGCGAATCATCTTCGTCAAAGTCCGCTACATTTTTGAATGGGTCCTCATATTCTTTGAAGCTCAACTGGTCGCACATCTGGTCGTTCACTTCCCGGTCCTTGATGTACCTCTTTATTGCGTCCGCGGTTTCGTTTTGTAAGAAGCTTCAGCTTTTCTTTTCGGCTAACGCTTCCTACTGCCGAGCGCGTAGTGGTCTTGCAGCACCTAGTTGTTGCCCATGCCGGGCACACTAAAAATGCTCCCTATATAGCTTTCAGTGTTTTTTCACTGTTCGCTATATAGGGAGCATATCATTGCCGGACGGGGGCTTTGCTTATACGGGCTTACAACCGTAGACGCAACTTAGCGGTTCTTCTTGCGAAGGAACAGGAAGCACAGGGCAGCCAGGCTGGCGATGGCCACACCGGCAACGGGGATCAGCGGGAAGTTGTCCGACGTCTGCGGGATGGGTGCCGTCGTCTTGGCGGGCGCGGGCGTTGTACTGTTGGTCGTGGTGTTGTTCGTCGTGTTATTTGTGGTATTGTTGGTCGTATTGTTCGTGGTGTTATTTGTGGTATTGTTCGTCGTATTGTCAGACGGAGCCGGGGTCGCAGTGGGTTCTGCAGTCGGGACCGGGGACGGCTGGGCCTTGCCGTTGACAGCCAGCCAGCTGATAACAGGAGCCTGGGTGCCGGTGGCGGTGACGGTATAGCTGACGACCTGGTCCTCATCAATGGTGAAGGTCAGGCTGTTGATGATATCGCCGCTGCTGCCGGACAGGTTCAGCGTGGCGGTGTCGGTCAGGGCGTTGCCCTCGGCATCGGTCACGACAGCGGTCATCGGGCGGTTCATGCTCCACCACTCGCGGTGGGCACTGGTCAGGGTGTAGGTACCGGCGGGCAGGGTCAGCGCGTAGGTCAGGGTCTCGCCCTTCGCGTTGTTCTTGCCGTAGATGCCGGTAGCTGTCTTGTCGGCAGTGCCGGAGTAATCCTTGGTGCCTGCGTCGGTATCGACAAGGCCCCAGGTGTTGGCGTCGGTCTTGATCTGGTCGAACTTGCCGTTCAGCAGCTTGTCGCCCAGCGCCTTCTTGTACAGCTCGTAGGTCTCGGTGGTGCCAGCCGTTACGGTGGTGGGATCACCGGCCACGGTGTCGATGAAGTAAACGGTGTCGCCGGGGATGACCTCGGTGATCTGAACGCTGACGGTCAGGGGCTCGCCCAACGCATTGACGGCGTCCTTCACAGTGCCGCTGATGGAGGCGGACTTGTAGGCGTTCGCATCCAGTGCGTTGGTGTCAACATTCCATTCAACGGACTTCTTCTCGGTGGTGCCGTCGGCCAGCTTGACCTCGACCTCGGCGGGCAGATCGCCTACACCGCTGCCGGTCACGTAGTAATCCAACGTCGGCAGTTCGGTCAGAATCTCGGTCACAGCGCCGTCCGCACCTGCCAGACGCTCGCCGATGGTGTTCAGGGCGTCGACGTTCAGGGTGCCGGACTTCAGCACGATCTTGATCGTGTGCTTACCGGCAGTCAGGTCAGACATAATATAGGCTTCGCCGCGGGTCGGGGCTGCCTTGGTGGAGGCGTTCTCTGCCTTCAGCTCGCCGTCAACATAGACGTCGATGACAGCGGAGCCGTCGTTGCCGCCCATAATTGCAAAGCCGCTGCCGTCCACCGTGAAGGTGAAGGAGGAGCCCGCAGTGCTGGAGACGGACATAGTGCGGTACCAGTTGTCAGCACTGCCACCGCCCGGGTTGTTGATGGCCCAGGTGCCGTTGTAGGCAACGCCGTCGTCCTGGCCGTCGATCATGGCGGTAGCATACGGGATGCCGCCCTTGACGGTCTTGATCTCGAGGTTATCTGCATAGACCTGCGTCCAGTTGGAGCTGATCTTCACACGGCCCGAGAGCATCGGGTTGGCATCGGTATAGCTGGTGACCTTGTTGCCATCGATGTAGGCATACACGGTGTCGCCCAGGCCGACGAGCTTCAGGTTGTACTTGCCCTCAGCATTCTTGGTGACGGTGCCGCTGGCAATCTGCGTACCGATACGGTACAGCTTCCAGCTGCCTGCGCCGTTAATTTCCAGCGTGTAGCCGCTGTTGTTCCAGTTCATGCCGGTCTGGGCACGGATAGTCAGGCGCTCGTAGCGGCTAGCCTCTGCGCCCGGCAGGGTCACGTCAATGGAGGCGCTGTAATCCATCCAGCGCCAGTCGCCGACGATGGTCGCAGGGTCGCCGCCGTTCCACTGGTTCACGCTGGAGGCATTCTCCTGCTTGAGCTGGCCGTTCTCAACGATCCACGCGCCGTGGGTGTCCAGCATATAGCGGGGCTCATTGCCGCGGGAAACCAGATAGTTCTCGGTGGTCTCCTTGCCGGTGGTGGCATTGTACACCGTAACGTCTTCCTCGTTGGTATACTCAAAGTTATCCGCGTAGAGGTAGTCGTCGGTGGTGTTCTGGTTTTTACCGGTGTAGTCGGTATCCAGCACGGTACGCTTCTCGGTCTGGATGTAGTCGCCGCTGCCGTCCTCAGTGGGGAAGCGCTCGGGCGTGGTGTCCAGCGTGGTCGCGGTCACGACGCTGTAGGCTGGCACGGTGACATAGGCGATGCCGTCCTCAATCTTGACATCCTCACCCTGCTTCAGGTAGTCGTCCGTGACGGTGGTCCAGATATGCAGCGCGTCGACGGAGAGGTTCAGGTCCGACGTCTTGATGGCGAAGGTTTTCTCGTTCTGGGTGTTGTTGATGAACACGGTGGAGAAGTTCGTCTTATCGGGGGCAGCCAGCGTCATGTAGCTGGCGTCGCCGTTGATACCGGCGGTCTGGTGCTCGTTGTCGCTGGAGCCGAAGGAGCCGTAGGTCGCGTTCGGCAGCACACGCCAGATGCCGTTTGTGTTGGTGTCGTTCTCCCAGCCGGTCTTGGCGAACTTGGTGATATGGCTCAGCATATAGAGCACGGGGTCATAATGGATGTAGCCGCTCCACGGATCGCGGGCGGACAGCAGTTCCTTATGGCCGTACTGGATGCCCTCATAGAAGGAACCAATCGCAGGCTGGAACATGTACATCGTGCGGCGGGAACCGACAAAGGCGTTGGGCAGGCTGTCCAGCAGGGCCAGCGGGCTCTGGTAGCCACCGATGGTACCGGCGCCGTACTCGGCGGTCTTGTTCTCCTGCAGTTCGGAATAACCGAAGGTCGCGCAGCCCTCGCTGTACCAGACTTCCTTGTCGTCCACGTCTGCCATCGTGATATAATCGCTCGTGGCGTTGGTGCGGTAGTGGAAGCCGATAGCATCGACGGCGTCGTACACGCCGGAATCACTGCGCATCAGGGGAACGATCTTCAGGCCCTTGTTCTCGTCAGAGGCGACGATTTTAATGTTGTTGTAGGCCTTCTTCGCTTCCTCGGTGAAATAGCTGGGGAAGTCGGTCTCGTTCTCCAGCGCGTTGGCGAAGTACTTGATGATCCCGCCGTCGGGGCTGCCGGTCTCGTTCTTGTCGGGATCGATGTAGTCGACGACATAGCCGTACTTCTCGTAGGCGTCGAAGATGGTTTCCTTATACCATTTATAAATGGCGGCGTATTTCTCGGTGCCGTCGGCCTTGGCCTTGACCCAGTTGGGATACTCCCAGCGCAGGATGGAGACCTTGACATTCGGGTTGATCTTCTTGGCGTCAGCAGCCATGACGAACCCCGGAGAACGAGAGGCGTCGGCTTCCTCGTCCTCATAGCGCTTCGTGCAGGCCTCGGCGCCTGTGGAGTTGTTGCCGTCGTTGCCCATCTCCATCTTGATGTTGGAGAACAGCGGGTAATCGCCGCCGAACAGGTACTGCATCATGGACCAGTAGGCCTGCGGATTCTCGGACTTGTAGTCCAGCAGCAGGTTGCTGGTGGAGTTGCCATTCAGCATGCCCAGGCCCTTGTAGGTCCAGCCGTTGATGTTCTTGGCCGCGGCCTCGACCTCGGAGCCGGTGACAGCGACAACGCCGTCCACATCCGCAATGTTGGCCAGTGCAGCCTTGCGGGCGGCAGTCTCGGTCTTGGCAGCCTCGGCGTCGGCCTTGCCGGTCACAACGATGTTGTCATACAGGCCGGTGCGCATGAAGCCGGTGCCGAAGGTCGCGCCGAACGCGCCGACGATGCTGGTCTTTTCGCTGAGCTTGAAGCCGATGCCGGTGGCGGGCAGGACCTCCTCGCCGTTCAGGTAAACAGCGACGGTGCCCTCTGTGTCATTCTCATTGTAAACAAGGGCGATGGAGTTCCACTCCCCTGCCGTCAGGGTCTTGGAGAGTGCATACTCGGTGCCGTTGTTGACCTTCAGCACAGCGGTGCCGTCAGTCTTGCGGGGGACAATGCGGAAGTTGGCATCCGCGGAAGCACCGACGAGGACAGCGGAGGAGTTGTCATGCTCGTCGTTGAACTTGAAGTCGGTGTACAGCGTAAAGCTGGTGCGCTTGAAGAAGGTGTCAGCGTCCTTGATCGCGCCGCCGCCGCTGGTCGCGGAGTTGCCGCCGCTGATCCAGCCGGAAGTGACGTTGATCTGCTTGCCGCTGGTCAGACCCTCGGTCAGGGAAGCGCCGGTGCGGACATTGATCAGGTCATTGTCCTCGAGTGCCTTGCCGAAGTTGGCGTTGTCGCCGTCCACGGGGACGTCAGGGATCTCCACGTCGCCGGTGCGCTCAATGGCCAGCCAGCTGACGGCGGGAGCGTTCGTGCCGGTGGTCGTGGCCGTCCAGGTCACGACCTGCTCGGAGGTGATCTCAAACTCGCCGGTCTTGATGGTGACTGCGCCGTTGTCCTGCTTGGGAACAGAGGCGTAGACCGTCGTGCCGTCGTTGGTGGACACGCTCAGGTCCATGGCGCGGTTCTGGCCGCCCCACCACTCGCGGTGGGCCGTCGTGATCTTGTACTTGCCGGCGGGCAGCGTGAAGTTGTAGGAGATCGTCTCCCCCTTCTCGTTGTTCTTGCCGTAGATGCCGGTGTAGGTCTTGTCGCTGGTGTCGCCGTTGTAGCCCTTCGTCTGGGCGTCGGTGTCCACCAGGCCCCAGGTCGCGTCGCCCTGGTAGAACTGGTCGGACTTGCCGTTCAGCAGCTGGTCGCCCAGCAGTGCTTTGGCGGCTGCGTAGGCGGCAGTAGACTGAATATTGTCCATCTGGTCGTTGCCGGTAGCGGCCACGCTGTCGATAAAGTAAACAGTGTCCGCCGGGATGACCTCCACGGTGTACTCGTTGCCGGCCTTATCCTTTGCCGTGACGGTTGCATAGGGCTCTGCGAAGGTATTCGCGGTTACATCATCCGCCCAGTCGATCCCGGCAGGAACCACACCGACATTTGTTGCGATGCGAGCCGCGGTGGCCTGAGGTGCAGCAGCCTCCTGCGCAGCGGGGGCAGCGATCTCCTCGGCGGCAGGAGCCTCCTCAACAGGGGCATCCATCGGGGCGAGAGCCGCTTCCTTCGCAGGTGCTTCCTCGGCAGGCGTCTCCTCAGTCGGGGCGTCCTCAGCAGGGGCCGGGGTCTCCTCGGCAGCAGACTCCTCCGCTGGGGTCTCTGTGGAGACTGCGTCCTCCGCCGGAGCCTCCTCGGCGGCAGGCGCAGCCTCCTGGACGACGGCAGCCACTGGCTGTTCGTCGGCCGCAAAGGCCTGCGTCGGGACCATGCTGGCCAGCATACCGACACAAAGAGCCGACGCGAGTACGCGCTTGCCCTTGTGCTGTGCTTTTCTCATAGTCTTCATCCTTTCTCTTTAAGCAGTGTGTGCATCATGCACAAATCTACTTTACAGTGGTTTACTACTATAATACAAGCCGCCAGTGTTTTCCTCCATGTGATAATTCCCGTTCTTCCTGCACTTTTTCCCGCACTTTTCCCGCATTGCGCTTTCAAGTGGAATCATACAAATACTACATTTTTTACTTTGAAATTTACATGGAATTTATATGCCTGCTTTCTGTATACTTATATGTTAAAAGATATTTTCGTGGTAAACCGCAGACTTCTTTCGGTATTTTAATTTCTATAGGAGACACTTCCCGTAAAGAAAAGCGCCGCTATGCAATCTGCTCAGCAGCGTTTTTCATTATAGATATTTTGTGCAAATTTGTGTACCGCAGAATCTCCGCTATATTTCAGTTTTTGGTTCATCATTTTTAAAGAAGAGAACTACATATCGGCCAATTAAAAATTTTTTGTATCCTCTCTACCGAAGCCCCTGATTGCGGGAGTAACCATAAATTGCAGGGGTTTCTTCCAGACGATGCTGCACTTCACAAAAGCCTTTCACAAATGAGCGAATTGCTTATTGAGAATCGAACTGCCTTAGCAACGGATGCACCGGTTGCCGTCCACAGCGAGATAAAATGGAAGCCTTAAAATCAAGTCGTCGAAATTACAATTCTTCGACGAAACAAATCGAGTAAGAGTCTCTTTTAACTAGAAAGCCGACCTCTCACACCACCGTGCGCACCGGTCTGTACATGTCGGTCCAACCGCATAAGTGCAAGGACTCGTAGTAGCGGAGGATACTAAAATATCCTGCTGCTGCGAGTCTTGCGTTTGTAATGGAACCCTTTAATACAGGACTACCGGCGATACGCCAATAACCCAGTCTGGAATTCCCCCACTGGTATACCCTGTCAGCCAGGACGCCCATCTGTCTCAAGTTGCCTACCTTCGTTTTGGACTTCTTCCACTGCTTCCACGGCCTACTATGTGTTTCTGTTCATCGGTTCAGGCGTTTGCCCGCCTGCATTTTTTCGCTGACCTCCGACTTCCTTCAGATTCCACCTCACGATGGATATCCTTGCCTTCGGCTAACACTTTCTACTGCCGAGGGCGTAGTGGTCTTTCACCACCTAGTTGTTGCCCATGCCGGGGCTAGAGATATAATAGGGTCAACCAAGAAATACCACGATAACTAAAGGGTTTTGACGGCTTGAGTTGTCCTTCAAATGTTTTATTTGTTGAAAAACTGCAAGAAGCGGGAAATCCTGAGGGCTATATGTAGGTGGCTTTTGGAAGCTCTGTTTTGACCCACAAAAAGGAGCAACAAATAAAGATTGAAGGAGAGTTCAAGCCTACGGTGGATTGCCTTTGTGCGACCCGCCGTAGGCTTATTGCTGTTTTATAAAGAGAAAAGTGAGGAGAAAAATATGAAAAAATACAAAATTGCAGTGGCTGGAACTGGATACGTTGGGCTCTCCCTTAGCGTGCTACCATGTAACTAATGAGAGTGACTACATCAGTTGGTACGATTTCACAAAAAAATCCACCGTCAGGCTAGATGGAAGACGGAAGTCCTGCCAGTGACCACGGCGGAGTATGGTCTGAGCAAAGCTGCTCGTTCGTTCAATAGTCGTTTGGATAAGAGCAAGCTGGTGGAGGCAGGCTTTACTCCGCTTCCGACTTGGCAGGATGCACTGAGCCGATACCTGAAAGAAATCGAGCAGTAAGAGGAGATAGAGAAGATGGGACAGATTAAAGTTGAGAAAAATGTAGGTGGCATCGAGGGCCTTTGTGTGATTGAGCCTGCTGTGCACGGTGATGCCCGTGGCTATTTTATGGAAACCTACAACGAGAAAGATATGAAGGAAGCTGGCATCGACATTCATTTTGTACAGGATAATCAGTCCATGTCCACGAAGGGCGTGCTGCGCGGTTTGCATTTCCAGAAGCAGTATCCGCAGTGCAAGCTGGTACGCGCTGTGCGCGGAACAGTGTTTGATGTCGCTGTTGATCTTAGAAGCAATTCCGAAACTTATGGTAAGTGGTATGGTGTGACTTTGTCTGCTGAGAATAAGAAGCAGTTCCTCATTCCGGAGGGATTTGCACACGGTTTCCTTGTTATGAGCGATGAAGCAGAGTTCTGCTATAAGGTGAATGACTTCTGGCATCCGAACGATGAGGGCGGTATGGCTTGGAACGACCCAGAGATCGGTATTGAGTGGCCGGAACTGAAGGGTGAGTACAATGGCAGTGCAAGTGCAGAGGGCTATATGCTGGAAGACGGTACGGCCCTGAACCTGAGCGATAAGGATCAGAAGTGGCTGGGACTGAAGGATACTTTTAAATTTTAAGAACACAGGGGTAGGAAGAATGCAGCAGGAAAACGAAGTACAACACGTATTTCTGGTAGGAGCTAAGAGCTTAGGCGCTTATGGCGGATATGAGACTTTTGTTTATAAGCTCACAGAGTACCATCAGAACAAGAAAATTATTAAATACCATGTGGCGTGTAAGGCTAACGGTGACGGCTGCATGGATGAAACAAAAGTGGATGGTGTGACCAGAATCAATGATCATGAGTTTGAATTCCACAATTAACCGAAAAGAAAATCTTTACAGTCATCGGCAATATTGGGTTGGACGGCGTATGCAGGATATTATTTTATCCTCATTGGCACTGATAGTACTGTCGCCTGTCATGTTAGCCACAGCCATTGCTATCGTTATAAATGATCCGTCGGCTGGGCCGATTTTTTCGCAAGAACGGATTGGTCGTAATGGAAAACCATTCAAGTTTTATAAATTCCGTTCTATGTGTCCGAATGCAGAAGCCAAACTGGAGGATTTACTCGACCAGAATGAAATGGATGGCCCTGTGTTTAAAATCAAGGATGACCCGCGGATTACCCGTGTGGGTAAGTTTATCCGCAAAACCAGTCTCGATGAGCTGCCCTAGCTATGGAATATACTCAAGGGAGACATGAGTATTGTTGGCCCGCGTCCCGCTTTGCCGCGTGAGGTAGAGCAGTACGGTGAGTATGAGAAGCAGCGTTTATATGTAACACCCGGATTGAGCTGCTATTGGCAAATCGCGCCCCATCGGATCGATTTGTCCTTTGAGGAGTGGATGGCATTGGATGTAAAGTATGTGAAGGAACGTAGTTTTTGGGTGGATTGGGAAATTATATTCAAGACATTCAAAGTTTGCTTATTAGGGCATGGAGAATGACGTGAAAGTCAGTAGTTATGGGAGGACAATGTGTTGACAGAACGGAAAAAGATACTATACGTGGTTGAAGCTATGGGTGGTGGTGTTTTTACCTATATAGTGGATTTGGCAAATGCCTTGGTCGATACATACGATATGTATATCGCATACGCGGTACGGAAACAAACACCTAAAAATTATAGAGATTATTTTGACAAACGAATTAAACTTGTAGAAGTAAAAAACTTTTGCAGAGAAATTAAACCAACAAAAGAATTGGCGGCAGTAAAAGAGATAAAGAAAATCGCGGATGAAATCAAGCCGGATATTATCCACTTGCATAGTAGTAAGGCAGGAGTAATTGGGCGTATTGCATTTAATGGAGTAGATGTTCCATTGTTTTATACACCACATGGATATAGCTTTTTAATGAAAGATGCAGGAGTAATAAAAAGAGGTATCTATTGGGGCATTGAGAAGGTATTCGCAAATAGAAACTGCACAATTATAAGTTGCAGCAAAGGCGAATATCAGGAATCCTTAAAACTGACTCCAAATGCTACTTATGTTGATAATGCTATAAACGCTGAAAAGTTGAAGGAAAGATTGAAAGAGGTAAAAGAGGAAGAACATCCATTTACAATTTTTACACTGGGAAGAATATGTTATCAAAAGAACCCAGCGCAGTTTAATAAAATTGCAGAGGCAATGCCCAATATAAAATTTATGTGGATTGGTGATGGTGATTTGAGAAGCGAACTGTCAGCACCGAACATAGAAGTCACAGGATGGGTAGATAGAGAAACAGCGTTGAAGAAGAGTATAAACGCAGATGTGTTTGTACTAACGTCACTTTGGGAAGGACTTCCAATTTCCTTACTAGAAGCAATGTATATGAAAAAACTGTGCGTTGTTTCAAATGTTATTGGAAATCGAGATGTTATTCATAATCGAAAAAATGGTTATGTTTGCAATACGGTAGAGGAGTTCGTTTCTGCAATTAAAGAAAATAATTTAGAATACCGGGAACAAGCATACCTTGACTTGATGAATCACTATGATACTCAAGCTCAAGCAAAAAGATATATGGAAATATATAATAAGAGGCTTAGTCAGTAACATGAAAAATAAAGATGTATCAATTCAAATGATAAGAATTCTTTCGATGACTTCCATTATTTTATGCCATCTTGTTCAAGAACTAAATAATTCGACGATAGCAAAGACAGGACAATTTTTTAATGTTGGTGTTTATATTTTCCTGTTTCTGTCTGGGTGGCTTTATGGACAAAAAAGTATTCAAAACGCTTTTAGTTGGATGCTAGGAAGGGTAAAAAAAGTTTTAGTTCCAATGTGGATCTTTATGCTATTTCTATTTGGAATTCATGCTTATCAAGGAACGATGAAATTGAAGTACATCCCGATTTATTTGTCGAACACTCAGTATTGGCTTGGAAAAATCGGGGGGGGCGCACCTATGGTTTATAAGTGTTATTTTCCTCTGCTATTTAGTTACGCCGTTTCTACAAAAGATTAAAAAACGGTTAATAATCGTCATTTTGATACTGATTGCTGTGGGAGACGGTCTGTGTTATTTGAGTCATGTCGGAGGGATGACGATTCTTTATACCTCGGTTTATATTATTGGCTATTATTTTAGAAATAAGGAAAAAGAAATCACAGAAGTAAATGCGGTAGCAATAATCATATTGTCACTGATTATTAGATTGGTGTCAATGAAATATCTGGACGGAACGGTAATATACGATTGTCTTTTAGTATATTTGACACATACCGCACTGGCGATTGGTTTGTTTTCTTTAAGTAGGAAAATTTTTGATCTGAAATCAAGAAGTAGCATCGACTGGTTTGATGATATATCTTACTTTGTTTATATTACGCATTATATGTTTATGGTTGGTCCACTGAGAACAATGGGACTAACGAGCAACCTTTTACTAAATACAATAATAACGGTTACATTGTCCTTTTTTTCGGCAACTTTGTTGCAGAGAATATACAGAACGGTTATCATGGAGAATATTAAATGAAAAAAATAGGAATAGTTTCGTGTTATTTTCAACACAATTACGGTAGTATGTTGCAGGCACTAGCAACCCAAATGGCTTTGGACAAATTGAATTATGAGAATGAAACAGTTGATATTTCTGGATTTAATCATGAAATCCAGAAGGCCAAATTGTTATACTTTGCAAAAGCAAGTTTAACATCGGATATTTTGCTGTCGAAGTTGGGAATGGCAAAAAATGTTCTCATAAAAAAGTTCTCAAAAAATGAATATGCAGCAATGTCGCGGATTCGCGATGAAAAGTTTGATGATTTCAGCAAAAAATGGTTTAGAATGTCCCCACAATACACATCAAAGAAAAAACTTGGAAATAGCTGTAAAGAAAGTTATTCCAGCGTTTTGGTTGGGAGCGACCAGCTTTGGCTTCCGGGAAATATTGCAGCGGACTATTACACATTGAATTTTGTGCCGGAAACGGTGAACACCATTGCATATGCAACAAGTTTTGGTCAATCGAGCCTTCCGAAAGATTCGTCCCGAAAAGCTGCTCTTTTTTTGAAGAAAATTCGGCATATTGGGGTGCGAGAAGAATCGGGCCAGAAACTTGTAAAAGAGCTTGCAGGACGTTATGTTCCTGTTGTTTGCGACCCTACCTTGCTGTTTACCGGAGAGGAATGGCTAAGCATCCAAAAAGATAAGCCGATCGTAGAGGATAAATACATTCTGTGCTATTTTCTCGGCAATAACCCACCGCATCGAGAGTTTGCAAAACGATTAAGGGAAGCAACAGGATGCAAGATTATCGCACTGACACACTTGGATGAATTTGTGAAAAGCGATGAAGGCTATGCCGATGAGACACCTTATAATGTTGATCCGGCGGATTTCTTGAATTTGATTCGGAATGCAACTTATGTATGCACGGATTCTTTCCATTGCTCAGTGTTTTCGATGCTCTATAAGAAGGTGTTTTTTACATTTAGAAGATACGCACGGAAAACGAAATCTTCTACGAATAGTAGGTTGGACACATTGTTTCGGCTTGCAGGGGTATCAGAACGCATATTAGAAGGAGCAGAAGATATTCAAAAATGTCTGTACATGGAAATCGACTATAATAGTGTCCACCAGAACTTTGCAAAAATTCGTGAAGAATCATATCAATATTTACAGAAAGCCTTAGAGGATAAGGAGAGTACTGATTTGTGATTAAAGTAGATGATAAAACAAAATGTTCAGGGTGTGGAACCTGTTATAATATATGTCCGCAGAAATGTATCTCGATGATAGAGGATGAGGAGGGATTTCTTTATCCGAAAGTCGACATGGACGCCTGTGTTAATTGTGGCCTTTGTGATCGGATGTGTCCCTTAAATGAGAAGAATAACAAAAAATATGGTGTTGTTCAATCAGAAATTGTTCAGAATAAGGATTTAGAAGTGCTTCGACAGAGTACTTCAGGTGGAGCCTTTACACCGATTGCACAGTATATACTTCAAAGAAATGGAGTGGTTTTTGGCGTTGAGATGGATGAAGATAGCAACTTTGTTAAACATATAAAAGTTGAGAAAGAACAAAATCTTATTAGGTTTAGAAATTCAAAGTATGTTCAGAGTTATATTGGAAATTCATTTAACGACGCAAAACAAGAATTACAAAAAGGTAGGCTAGTCTGCTTTAGCGGGACACCATGCCAAATTCAAGGCTTGAAAAACTATCTACACAAAGAGTACGAAAACTTGATTACAGTTGATGTGGTCTGCCGTGGTGTTCCATCTCCGGGAGTATGGAAAAAATATACGGACTATCTGAAGCAAAAAGGAAAGTTAAGCAGTGTAAGATTCCGTGATAAATCTCTTGGATATCAATATTCCACTATGGAAGTGGTTTATAAAGATGGGAAAATTGAAAGGAATGGAATTGAATCAGATCAGTGGCTTAGAATGTTCTTTTCTGGAATGATTTTAAGACCATCATGCCCGACTTGTAATTTTAGAAGTGTCGAAAGATGCAGCGATTTTACAATTTGGGACTGTTTTAACGTATCTGATTTGACAAAGGAATTAGATGAAACGAAGGGCGCAACTCGTATGCTTATTCATACGAAACGTGGACAAGAAATTTTCAATGAAATTAGAGATAGATTCTATGTTGTGGATGCTGATGTGAAAACAGTTGCAGTAGGTATTACAGAAAAGCCTGATTTTAATAAGAAAAAATATGAGTTTATACAGGATTATAACAAGCTGTCGATGGAAGAACTACTGAATAAATGGTTCCCAATGACGTTCAAAGTCAAAGCGAAAAAACTTGTAAGAAGAATGCTCAACGGTATGGGCTTAGATATGGTTGTTAAAAAACTGAAAAGAAAAATAGGGGGATAGAGAGATGGAGAACACAAAAGAACCAGTAAAAGTTTTATATTTTGTTGACAGAATGCTCAGAGGTGGAATACAAACATTTGTTCTGGAAAATTGGCGACACATGGATCATAACAAAGTGCAAATTGATTTTTTGCTTTTAGATGATGGTAATACATACGAATTGGAAGACACGTTGCGTGGGTTGGGTAGCAGAATATATAAACTAAAAGGAATTTGGGTTAAAAAGCCGAATGACTTCTTTAGCTATCGACGAGCTGTGGATGCTTTTTTTAAAGTACATCATGATTATAGAGTGGTACACTTGCACTCAACTAGTAAGAATTATATGGTTCTAAAGTGTGCAAAAAAATATGGGATTCCAGTAAGGATTGCCCATTCACATTGTAACGCTTTTCAAACAACGTCAAAGGCTCAAATCTTAATTGGAAATTTGTTTAAGCCACTTCTAAAATATTATGCAACTGACTATTTCGCTTGCTCAGAAGATGCGGGAAGATGGTTGTTTGGAGAAGAAAAGATAACGGTAATTAAAAATGCCGTAGACATTGATAAATATAGATATGAACCAATTAAAGCTGACTGTATGAGAAAAAAACTAAAACTTGACGGGAAAAAAGTGGTTGGTCATGTTGGTCGATTTACGTATCAAAAAAATCATACATTCTTAATAGACATTTTTAAAGAACTTGTTGAGTTAGATTCGGATTACAGGTTGCTGCTCATTGGTGAGGGTGCGCTTGAAGAACAAATAAAGATCAAAGCAAAAACATACGGAGTTGAGAACAAAATTATATTTGCGGGCTTCAAATCGAATGTAGAAGATTATATGCAGGCAATGGATTTGTTTGTGTTCCCATCAGAGAGTGAAGGCTTAGGTCTTGTGTTAATTGAAGCACAAGCTGCGGGATTGCCGTGCTATACATCTGAGAAGGTTGTGCCGCAGGAAGCAAAGGTAAGCGACTTGCTGATGTACATTCCTCTGGAAGATGGCCCGAAGATGTGGGCCGAACAAATTGATAAGACATGGAAGAAATTTAAGAGAGAAACACCGGAAGATGATATTGAAGAAAGAGGATACAGTATAGTTGAAACTGCAAAGCAGTTAGAAAGATACTATTTGGAGCATTAAATGGGAAAAAAATATCTAAATAAGCAATCGTTATACGTGGGAATGCTGCTCAGTATAATATTGGGGAAAATTGTGCGCCATACAATAATGTATCGCACACTTGTTGTTCCGGGAATTGGCTGGAGTCTAGTGGAGATTGTTAATGGCGGTCGTGCGAAGTTTGGATTGACCTTTTCTGGAACAGAAATAAATGAAGCAGCATCAAATGCAACGTTAAATGCGTGCTATTTCTTTTCAAAATTGAATTTTTTGCACGTTGCAAGTTCCTATTATGGATATGAAATCCTGATTTCGATTGTATTCAATATAGTGCTTTTTGTGCTGTTTCGCAGGCTGAAATGGCTGTATACTGTAGGCGAATCCATGTTTATTTTCGCATCAGTTGCCGTGCTAAATATATTTGTATTTTGTCTAGCAAAAGAGCCTGTTCAAATGATATATTTTATCATCATGTTTTATATTTTGAAAGGAAAAGGACAAAGAAATAAGAAAATAGCAGTGGCGTTTTTGGTCTATGTGTTGTGTGCAGTTACATACAGGAACTATTATGTTCTAATGGCGGTTTTTCTGCTGTATTTTTATTTTGTCTTGGACTTCCTTTTAGTAAGGACAAAAAGAGTGAAAATATGGCATATCATATTGATTATAGCAGGATTGTTTTTGTTCCATTTGGCATTCATGGCTGCGGTCAAGGTGGTTAGTCCAACAAACTATAATGAACTTGTTAGGGTGCGTTTTAGAGGTGAATCGGGAGCATCAACGATTTATACTATTTTTAAATCTACTCAACCAATACTGTTTTCGTTGGATTATCTGTTAGTGGTTTTCAGAATGCTTGTACCGCTTGAACTGATCCTCATGGGTCCCAAGTATGCAATATTTGCAATTTATCAAATTTTGATTACCTATATACTAATAAAAACGATTCGTCAATATAATTCAATAACAAACAGTCGAAGGATAGCAGTAGCGATTTATTTAGCTTTTCTACTTGGATCAGCGACGTTTGAGCCTGATTTTGGCTCATGGGTAAGACATGAAGCGGTGCTGTTCCCGATTTACTTAATCATGGCGGGTTATAAAACGGAGGAAAATGACAATGAAAATAATTTATCAAGGTCTCTATAAAATTTCAACGTTGCTGTTACCAGCGTTGAGTAAAGTAAATATTATACGGGCAAGAGAAGACAGCGAGTGCGTTGAAAGAATTGAATCCTATCCAAGAAAAGAACTGTACAATAAGGATACCTTTCTAGACGCACCGATTGCGGATGAAGAATTTGATCTTTCGGTCATTATTCCTGTCTATAATTCGGAAAAATATCTAAAAAAATGCTTGGATTCTATTTGTAATCAAATAACAAGATATAAGTATCAAATTATTTGCGTTAATGATGGATCAACAGATGGTTCACTGGAAATTTTGAATGAATATCAAAAGAAACATGGAAACCTTTATATCATCACACAAAAAAATCGTGGTATAAGTAATGCAAGAAACAATGGTATTCGTGCGGCATCAGGGGTATATCTTGGTTTTATTGACAATGATGACTGGGTAACAAAGGACTATGTGGAAAAGCTGCTGGATAGGGCATACAAAACCAGTGCAGATATTGTTAAATGTAACCACGTAAACTATTCTGCGGAATCAAACTCGATAACAGGGGTTATTCGACATGATGATGCTTCTATAAGTCAGTTTGGGCTGAATATTATGGAGTTTAAAGGATATATTTGGGGTGGCATAATAAGAAAATCTTTGTTTTCGGACATCCGTTTCCCAGAAGGGTATTGGTATGAAGATATTATGATGCGATTTACCTTAATGAAAATCGCAAAGCGATTTGAATTTATTGATGAAAATTTGTATTATTATTATCTTCACAAAACTAATTCATCAAAGACTTTGTGGAAAAAGGACAATTTGAAAACTTTGGATTTTTACTATTTGTTGAATGATTTGTGTAAAATCAACAATGAATTAGGTATAGCCAGCGACGATGTATTTTACAATCAGTTGGTATATGAGTTGGGGCCGAATCTGTGGTTGAGAACTAGAAAGATGTCCAAAAGGTTTAGAAAAACATTGTTTGTGTATGCAGCGGAGATGGGGCAGCAGTATTATAATGAGAGTTTCAAATCGTTTTATGGCGTAAACAACTACATTTCGGATGCGCTGCTTCACGATAATTATCTGTTATGGGCTATGGCATCGTTTAATGTGATATGTAATGTGCATATTGATTATGTGAAGTAAATGAGGAATCCCATGTTAAATAGTCTGATAAAAAAATATCAAGAACTTAGCATTGTTGTAAAGGCATCACTTTGGTTTACTGTGTGCAATATACTTCAAAAAGGAATAAGTATGCTCACAGTGCCAATTTTCACGCGAATGATGAGTATAGAAGAGTATGGCGTATATTCTGTTTTTCAATCGTGGTATAATATTTTAATAATCGTTATTACATTGAACTTATTTGCAGGTGTGCTAAATAAGGGAATGGTTAAATATGAAAATGATAGATGGGGATTTCTATCATCAATTCAAACATTATCAACCTTGACAACGGGAATCTTTTTCTTGAGTTTTGTTGCTTTTCCTGAAATTTGGTGCAAACTATTAGGGATGAGAAAAGAACTGATTCTTGTTTTATTTTTTCAATTCATTTTTGCACCATCTTTTATGTACTGGTCAGCGAAACAACGATATGAGTATAGCTATAAGTCCTTAGTTGTTGTTACAGTTTTAATGTCTGCTTTAGGACCAATCTTGGGAATTTTTAGCGTTTATACTCTTCAGGACAAAGCATTCGGATTGGTATTTTCATTTGGAATAGTACAAATATGTTTCGGCCTACTTTTTTATATTTATATTTGTGCGAGAGGAAAGAAATTTTATGTAAACGAGTATTGGAAATATGCGCTAGCTTTTAATCTTCCGTTGATTCCGCATTATTTGTCTCAAATGCTGTTAATTCAATCGGATAGAATCATGATAGACAGATTAGTGGGAAGTGGCCCTGCTGCAATATATTCTGTGGCATATAATGTATCACTTATTATGTCGTTGGTTACAAATTCATTAGTTGCTACATATATTCCGAGTTTATACTCTGATTTAAAAAATAAAAATATAAAGGATATTCAGGATCGAAGTCTTACTTTAAATGTGATTGTTGCTGTATTAACGATTGTAGCTATGTTGTTCGGGCCAGAACTTATTAAGATCTTTGCAACAGAAGAATATTATCAGGCGATTTGGATCATCCCACCTGTAGCAATGTCAGTGTTTTTTAATAGTATTTACAGTGTGTTCGTTAATATTGAATTCTACTATGAAAAAACGAAGTATGTAATGTATGTGACAGTGGTTTTGGCAGGGCTCAATATTGTTCTGAACTATATTGGAATAAAAATATTTGGGTATGTTGCAGCGGGATATACCACCTTTTTATGCTATTTGCTATTCTGCATAGGACATTACTTTGTCTATAAAAAAATGTTGAGAAGTATGAGTATTGAACATGAATATGTAAAAATATGTGACACAGTTAAACTGGCAGCATGGATGGTACTTGCAATGATAGGATGTCTGCTCGTTTACAATATAACAGCGTTAAGATACCTGTTGATTATACTGATTACAGGTATATGTATCTGGAAAAGGAAAAAAGTACTGAGTTATATAAAAGAATTGAAAATCTGATGTATAAATACAGTGGAAAGAAGCGTATGATGCTAAGAAGAAAGATAACAAAAGAGGATTCCCAAAGGCTGTATGGGTTAGCAACTTTAATGATGGTATATCATCATTTGTTCTGTATTCCGGAACGCATGGGGGGGGGTACATATACACAATAGATTTGTTACTGAAAGCTAACGGTATAGGGCTAAGAATTTCATGGTTTTGCAAAATATGTGTCGCTCTTTTCGCATTTATAAGTGGCTATGGAAGCGCATCAAAGTGTGTCCATGATAAAAACATAAGGATTAAACAGCAAATAAGAAGCGATTACAGTTATGCAGGAAAGCATATCTTTTCGCTAATGAAGAAATATTGGCTGGTCTTTATGGCATTTATCCCATACGGATTGATTACAGGAAAAATTGAATTCTGCAGTGTGAAGGTTTTTCTTTTAAATCTAGTTGGATTGAAAGCATCATATAATCGAGAATGGTGGTATGTAAGGCAATATTTACTCATGATGCTGATGTTTCCAATTATAAATGCACTGTTGGAAAAAGTTGTGTTGATTCCAAGCAAAGTGAGAAAGTTTCTAACTTATTGTTTGATTATCGTGGCTTCTGCAATTGGATTTGGTTATTGGATAGGCAATGAGTTTGCCAATGATGTCGTTTCTTTAGTGAACAGATCGCTGGTTGTTTATAGTATAATATTTATTGAGGGTGTGTATTATAAAAAAATAGAAAAACTTAAGAATGAGAATTTGAAACACATTCGGTATGGAAAAGTGATCGCTGCTGGAGGGCTGCTGATAGTTATTCTTCTGAGAGATTATTTCGCATCATCAGCAGGTCATTGTATGTCAGATATATTTGTAGCAATGCCTTTTATTTTCTGCATAATTTGGCTGCTTGATAATTCAAGTGCCGCAAATGTACTAACTTGGTTTGGAAAGTATTCTACATATATATGGCTTACACATACATTCTTTTGCTATTACTATTTTCAGACTATAATTGTATCAGCAAAATTTTCGATTCTTATGTTTGCAGAGACGGTAGCATTATCAACTATAACGGGAATCGTATTAACATATATTGAAAGAATGATAGATGGTAAGATCGTTTCCCATTGTTGAGATAATCTACTATCCATGTGCTGTTCTATTAAAACAACGGATGCTAATAAGAAAAATAGGACTATGTAAAATTTGTCAATTTGTGGTATACTAAAATCTACGGGAGCTGTGGCTCCCTACGCTGCCCGAAACTTTGCACACCTCTTCGTGGTGGGTAGTAGGCAACACAAGCGATTGTGGCTAAGAATGCAGAGAAACCTTTTAAAGCAAGAAATGAAATATGAATACATCTACGATTGTTTCCATTGATTGGCTTGGCGTCTTTAAATTAGCGGGCGCAGTATTTACCAGTTTGGGTGGAGGAACCGTAATTGCACTTGCAATTATTCGCTATACTTCGGATCGAATTGCAGAAGGGTTGAAAAGTAAGTATCAGCTTGAAATGGATAAAAAACTCGCTGATTATAAATCCGAAATTGAGAAGAAATTGGATAGCTACAAAGCCACACTAAGTGCTAAGCAATATGTGACACAAAAAAAGTTTGATTGCGAATTTCAAATTTATCAAGAACTTACAGAAAAGTTTTTTGATTTAGTTGATGCTGTAGGTGCAATGATTCCTTATGGATTGGTATATAAATCGGCAGATGAAGAAATTCAAAAAGAAGTCGAGAATAAGGCGTTTGAAACTTGTCAAAAAAAGTGTATAGAAGCAAGAAGCTCGATAAGAAAAAATGCACCATTTATCCCGGATTCATTTTACAAGAAATATATTGAAATCCTTGATTTGTGCGACTTGCAGTTACGCGCGTTTATGAGAAGATGGGATAAAGGATACATTGCACCACAGAGCGTTAAGGAAAAGTTGAATCCTGAAGATTATATGAGAACTCGTGAAATCGAAAATGAATTTGATACATTGAATGGCGAAATCAGAAGTTATTTGGATAGTTTGGATGTGATTTGAAGGGAGCCGCCTTACGGCTGTGGTGCTATACTTACCTTTAATATATAATATAAATGTTTCGGAGGTACACAATAATGCCAAGAACAAAAGGTAGCAAGAATAAGCTCAAAACTGTGACTGCTGATTTTGCGACGCAGATTGCAGAAAAACAGTCTGCAAGGGAAGAACTCTCTGCTGAAATTGCATCTATTACTGCCAATGTTAATTCTCTGAAAGCTGACCTAAAAGAGAAGAAAGCATCGCTGAAAGCTATCGACAAGGAAATTGTCAAACTGGAAGCAAAGAAGGCGAAGGCGGATGCCAAAGCTGCAGAAGAAGCAAAAAAGACAGAAGCAGAGTCCGTTCTGAAAAAGCTGCTTGCCGAAGGCATGAGTGCCGATGAAATCCTCGCAAAACTGAAATAACACGAAAAACCCGTGATGGACAGGCATAACGCACCGTTCATTACGGGTTTTAGGGTTATAAGAATATAAGTTTATCCAGCGGAAACATCAAACTGAAAATGTGCCGGAAGATGGAACTGTTTGATAAACGCATGGTGCTGGGCGTGGTAGTGCCGTAGATCGTATCCAAGATGATGCAGCTCCAGCAGCTTCACCAGCACCAGATTGAGGTGAATCCGTTTCGCTGCAGAAATCTGCGCAGCGTCCAGTCCACGTTTCGTCATCTGATAGACTTCATCACTGTCCAGCATCAGGTGGGATGTGAAAGCGTTATGCTCGTAAAGAAGGATGTGCTTATCCTTAATGGTCAGAAACTTGTCCAGGGTATGCAAGTCCATGAGCAACTGATGCTCCAGATAATGTCCCAGCGCATAACCGCACACCATCTGCTTTGTCTGTTTGTCCAGCTGGTGATTGATAAGAATCAGTGGTTTATCAAAATAGAGCGAAAGTAAACCCAACATATCTCTAATGCGAGATGTTTCACTGATGTCCAGACTGCAACTGCGCGCGATCTGTTTGATGTTGCGAGTTCCGACATTTTGGACAAGTTCATTAGCAGCTTGGTGAATAAATGCAGAATCCATAATGTGATCTCCTTCCGGGGATGGCATAGTGAATGGAACAGTGGTTTACAGGTTCATTATTCGTTCCTTTTCTCGTTTTTGTTCTCGGTACTTAAAATAGGCTTTGTGCATTTCATACATGATGCCGTCCATATCCTGCGGGGTCAACTCTCCGCTGGCAAATAGCTCAGTAAGCTCAAATGCGAGATGCTGGGCTTCTATTTTGCCCTTTTTTCCGTAGGCTTCGGCGGCACGTTCGATAAATAAGGACTGATCCGGCTGTAAATAGGTCAAAGGTACATGGAATATATCGGCCATCTTTTCAAGCATTTCAATACTGCGAGGGTAGCGGCCATCACGCTCCCATCCGATGATCGTTCTTTTGTTGATACCCAGACATTGTGCCAATTCGTCCTGTGTTAAAGAATGTTTCTTTCGTAGATCGCGAACTTTCTCTCCAAATTTCATGTTTGCAACCTTTCTATGGCGTAGTTATCGTGCTGTAACAATGTACAAAGGAATTTGTAAATATTCAATCTGAAAGATGCAACGAATTTTCACATTTTCCTCTTGACACGGCGGCACGACTTACTTATAATATATGCTATATTCTATCATCTTTTGGATTATTATACCGTAAAAATCGTAAATATGCAAGCCGAAAAAGGTGAAAAAAGAGCGGAAGTTCAAAAGGTGAAATTGAATAGAAGAAAAAAGAACCTTAAACCAACACAAAGGAGGCCGTGAGAAGATGAGCAACGGAGAACATGAAATCCGCACCCCAAAGGGGCTGCGGATTGGGAATCGCAGTGTCGTTGATGGAAAGAATATGCTTCAGATCAAGCGTGGTGGCTGTGAAGATTATATTTCTGCTGAATCTCTGGTGGAGTGCATTCACGGCCTTCCCGTGAAGAGTATCGAATTTTTCACAGCAGAGAACCAACGGAAAGAAGCCTGAAGCAGAGTGCTTCATCGACACTGAAAGCGCAGAGGTGGAATCTTAGGCGGCACCTGGTTAGCCGACCAGCTCCACCAGACGTTCTTTTGGGTCTACAATATAATATCTGTTTGTTAGAGCGATACCGTAGCAATATGTGATATAGGCCGGAACAGAATGAGCGAATGCAGCGCAGTAGTGCGCCTGCAAGTAGTTCATCCTGTTTCGGCTTTTTTATTTGAAAGTTTTTTGAAAAAAGTGGTTGCCAAAACCCTTATTTAGAATGCTATAGGTATAGGCATAATTTTAATCGAATGGAGCTTAGGCTCCCCGTTCAAAAAAAACGGGTGGGTCTGAGGTCATTTCTGCTGTTCTTTCATAGAAGACTCACCTGTTGCCGAAAGGCAGGAAGGTGGTTAAAATGAATTTTATTACTTTGAAAGAACTGAAGAAGATGGTTCCTGTTGCAAGTGAATTTAAGCGAGTGCCGGGTTTGAAGAAGATATTGGAAGATGGTATAGAAGTGATTCTCCGAAAACAGATGGAGAACCATGCGGAAGTAGTCGTCTATAAAAATGGATATGTTTCCTACCATGCACACGAAAGATATACGGTGTTTGCACTTCATAACTGTACACACTACTACTATGAATCGCAGGGAAATGAGCATCAGACAATTCCACATAACCATTTTGAGGATATGGAATGGCATATTCGTCTTGTGCTGGAGGGAGAGGATCGACTTGTGCGTAATCTTGAAGCACGGGAAAGTGAAACTTTTTCGTATGCGGCGGATGTGAATCCGGAGTATAACAATGAAATGGAAGATCCGCGTATAAATGTTATGGATTTTGTGTTGAATAAAGAATTTTTGAGAAAGGCAAGCGAACTGCTGAAAAAGCACCAGTGGGAAATGATTTGTCGCCACTATATTGAGGGAATGACGCACCGGGAAATTGCTGCTGAGATGGGAGTATCACATCAATATGTGACAAAGGGAATCAAAAAGGGGCTTCACCGCATCCGTTGCACTTATACATAATATAGAAAAACTGCCGTGGGGACTTAAAAATCCCTGCGGCAAATTTTTTTTTGAGAAAATTTGAAAAAGTGGTTGCCAAACACCCCTTTCAGAATGCTATAGGTGTAAGGGTTATACAACAAGCCCTCACAAAAGTTCTTTGACAACTGAATAAGCCATCCCAGAGAGATACTTCTGGCACTGAATGTGCATTCTGCGCGTCTTACCAGAGAAAACGCCGCTGAAATATGGGGCAGGAACGGGCTGGGGCAGAATGGCAAAGCTCAAATAACAGCAGATACACTGCGGTGGAGCAAGAAAACGTGTTCCACCGTAGGAATGTACTGTTATTTCCAATAGTGCAAATCCAATCCGACAGGGGGTGATGAATTTACATGGAGTACCCGTATTTCAAAGGTCTGGAAGCAGACCGATACAGCTTTTACCGTGTGCCGAAAGCACTGGTCAAGGCTGATCTGTTCCAGAAGATGTCCGGGGACGCCAAACTGCTGTATGCTGTGCTGCTGGATCGTATGAGCCTTTCCATTAAGAACGGCTGGCAGGACAAGCACGGCAACGCCTACATTATCTGCACGATAGAGGAAGTCATGGACTCTATTCATTGCGCCAGACAAAAGGCGGTCAAACTGCTGGATGAACTGGAACAGGAGTTTCGGCTTATCGAGCGGCACAGGCAGGGACTTGGTAGACCCAATCTGCTGTATGTGAAAGACCTTTATGCGGGGCTTTCGCAATCAAACTACTGGAAGTATGAAAATCATACTTCCGGTGGTATGAAAAACGAACTTCCGGGAGTTCCAAAATCAAACGGAAGTAATACTGAGAAGATAAATAAGACAGATAATAGTGAGACTGATCTTATCTATCCGGCTGAATTGCAGGAAGAAGAACAGTACCGCCGCTATTTCAAGAAAGCTCTGGAACTGGAAATTCTGGAACAGGGCTATCCGGCAGATAAAGCAGTCCTGTATGAGATTCTGGAACTGCTGGTGGAAACCGTCACCAGCAGAAAGAAGTTCCTGCGCATTTGCGGGGAGGATAAGCCGAAGGAGGTGGTGAAAAGCCGCCTGATGAAGCTGGATTCCTCGCATATCCAGTACATATTGGAGTGCTTAAAAGAAAACAGCACTCAGATTCGGAACATCAAGCAATACCTGCTGGCAACACTCTATAACGCACCTGTGACCGTGGATAGCTATTATTCCACACAGGTTCGACATGAATTTGGGTGGGGCGGCAAGGTAGATAAAAATTAAGGAGGACAACCCCATGAACATCGTATTCATGAGTATGGACACGCTGCCCTCTACGCTGTGGGCGCGTGATCTGTATGACCAGATGCACATTCGCAGCGACTTCCGCAAGTGGTTCCCGCGTATGTGCCAGTATGGTTTCATCGAGGGCCGCGACTACGAGTATATGCCCCGTGTCCGGCTGCAGGATGAGGGCGGGCGCACGGTCCAGCGGTATGTGAAAGACTACCGCATCACGCAGGACATGGCAAAGAAGCTCTGCAAGCTGCACCATACGGCAGTCGGTGCGGCGTACCATCCACAGCCGTTTGACTGGGATGCGCTGCTGGGCCTGCTGCATAAGAAGCCGCCGTGCCGGAGCAGTTACGAAGCGCAGCTGAGCGATTCCGATTCGCTGGTTACGACTACGCAGATCGCCAAGGAATACGGCTGCGGAGCCAAGGTGTTCAATCGACTGTTGCACTTGCACGGCATTCAGTACCTGGCCAACGGCCAGTGGGTACTGTATTCGGAACACCACGGGAAGGGCTATACGTCCAGCCTGACGTTCCGGCTCCAGCGCAGCGATGGTTCCGAGGTGGAAAAGCTGCACACGGCATGGACGCAGAAAGGCCGGAAGTTCCTTTATCATACGTTGAAGCGGCGCGGGGTGCTGCCGCTGGCTGAACAGGGAGGTTAATCCTATGAATTTTACCGATAATCCGTTTGAACGCATGATGCGCCAGCGTCCGGGGACGGACAGTGGCCATCCCTGCAAGCATTGCCGCCACAAATGGGAGTGCGGCTATCTGCTGCACCAGTGCCGTAAGAAGTTCCGCTCGGTGCTGGGTGATACCGCACCGCCTGCGGCTGGGGCAGTCCGCCCCTGATGCAGTGGCGATAGATGGGAGGTGAGCAACCATGCAGGAAGAAGTCAACGAGAAAACCATCTCACTGTGCATCAAAGGAGGAAAAATCACGGCACAGATTTTGAAAGCAGCCCTGATAAAGTTGCTGGCGGAAATGGACAAGAAAAAGCAGCGGGGGAAAGGAGCAAAAATCCAATGTAAGAAAACAGGTCGGCAGAGCATTAAGAGCCTGCAAAAGAGCGGCGCGCAGATCACGAACATTGTTGTCACGGACAATAATATCAAGTCCTTTGACCGGGTAGCCCGGAAATATGGTATTGATTACAGTCTGAAAAAGGTGGAACAGGAGGGGAAAAGCGAATATCTGGTCTTTTTCAAGGCCAAGGACGTGGATGTTATGACTGCTGCCTTTAAGGAGTACACCAGCGAAACGCTGAAAAAGCAGAAGCGTGAATCGGTACGCCAGAAGCTGGAAAAGGTGAAAGAGCAACTTTCCAATCACCGTCAGCTCAAGAAAGAAAAGAAGAGAGAGCAGGAACCGATACGATGAAGAATCTGAAAAAACCTGCCCGCTTGCCGCGCAAAGCACCGTCCAACCAGACGGGCGGCACGGCATGGGGCAAAAAAATAGCTGCAGAGTTCAGTAGGATGATGCAGTCGGCAGACATGAAAAAGCTGATCCTGCTGAATTTTCCGTACATCATCGCCTTTTACATGGTGGAGAAAGCCGCATGGCTCTACCGTCATTGCAATGGCGATTCCGTGGTGGACAGGCTGATGGTTCTATTTATGAACTTTGGCCTGGCCTACAAAAGTGTCTTGCCCAGTTTTCACCCGTTTGACCTGATGGTGGGACTGGTCGGCGCAGCTGCGCTGAAAGTAGTGATCTACTTCAAAGGGAAGAATGCGAAGAAGTATCGGCAAGGCGAGGAATATGGCTCTGCCCGGTGGGGCAACCAGAAGGACATCGAACCTTTTATTGACCCGGTATTCGAGAACAACGTCATCCTCACACAGACCGAACGGCTGATGATGAGTGGTAGACCAAAGCATCCGAAGTATGCTCGGAACAAAAACGTCATCGTGATCGGCGGCAGCGGCAGCGGTAAGACACGATTTTATGTCAAGCCGAACCTCATGCAGATGCCCCCAAAGGTCAGCTATGTCGTGACGGACCCCAAGGGTACGATCATTATCGAGTGCGGAAAGATGCTCTCGGATGCCGGGTATAAAATCAAAGTCCTGAACACCATCAACTTCAAAAAATCCATGCGATACAATCCGTTCCATTACATCCGTAGCGAAAAGGATATTCTGAAACTGGTCAATACCATTATCGCCAACACAAAGGGGGATGGCGAGAAGTCCGGTGAGGATTTCTGGGTTAAGGCTGAACGCCTGCTCTACTGCGCACTGATTGGCTACATCTGGTATGAAGCCCCGGAGGAGGAGCAGAACTTCTCCACCTTGCTGGAGTTCATCAACGCCAGCGAAGCCCGCGAGGATGACGAAAACTTCAAAAATGCCGTGGACGAGCTTTTTGAAGAACTGGAAAAGGACAAGCCGGAACACTTTGCTGTTCGCCAGTATAAAAAGTATAAATTGGCGGCAGGCAAAACGGCTAAGTCGATTCTTATTTCCTGCGGTGCCAGGTTAGCCCCGTTTGACATTGCGGAGTTGCGTGACCTGATGGCCTACGATGAAATGGAACTGGATTTGCTGGGAGATCGCCGCACAGCCTTGTTCGTTATCATTTCCGATACGGACGATACATTCAATTTCGTGGTGTCCATCATGTACACCCAGCTTTTCAATCTGCTTTGTGACCGTGCAGACGATCAATGCGGAGGTCAGCTAAAGTATCATGTGCGGCTGCTGCTCGATGAGTTCGCAAACATCGGTCTGATCCCGAAGTTCGATAAGCTGATCGCCACCATCCGTAGCCGCGAGATTTCGGCATCTATCATCCTGCAGTCCCAGAGCCAGTTAAAAACTATCTACAAGGATGCCGCAGAAACCATCATCGGCAACTGCGATACCATGCTGTTCCTCGGCGGCAAGGAAAGTTCGACCCTCAAAGAAATTTCCGAAACGCTGGGAAAAGAAACAATCGACCTATATAACACATCCGACACACGCGGTCAAAGCCCATCCTTTGGTACAACCTATCAAAAGACCGGAAAGGAGCTTATGAGCCGGGACGAGCTTTCTGTCATGGATGGCAGCAAGTGCATCCTGCAGCTGCGCGGAGTCAGGCCATTCCTGAGCGACAAATTCGACATTACCAAGCATAAGCGGTACAAGGAGCTTTCGGACTTTGATAAGAAAAACGCTTTCGATGTAGAACGCTACCTGAAGCACGAACTAAGGCTGCGGATGGATGAAGAATTTGATTGCTACGAGGTGGATGTGTCCGAAGAAAGTACAGCATAGGAAGGAGGTCATTATCCGAAGTAAATACACCCGCCCGCCTGTCCGGGCAGACCCCGTGGCAGGAAATTCACCCGACTGATCTCTACATTTTGCGATTCCAAAAGGCTGATTTTTTATGAAAATGAAAGGAGAAGCCAGAATTGCAGGAGCAGGCAGCACCGAAGATGTGCCAGCCTGTTTTTCTTTTGGAATCGTGTTTTTTATCAATGCTGCAATCTGGCGAAAAACGACTATGGAATTCTTCAATCAGGCTATTACCGTTCTGCAGACTCTCGTTGTTGCCATCGGCGCGGGCCTTGGTGTTTGGGGCGTTGTGAACCTCATGGAAGGGTACGGAAACGATAACCCTGGCGCAAAGTCGCAGGGCATGAAGCAGCTGATGTCCGGCGGCGGTGTCATCCTCATCGGCACCCAGCTGATCCCGCTGCTCTCTGGTCTGTTCGGCTAATCAACAAGCGATAGGAGGAAAACCCGCCATTGTTCGATAATATTTTCGCAGCAATCGAAAAATGGATGAGGGAACTTCTTTCCGGCATGGTGGAGTCCAACCTGAGTACGATGTTCACAGCGGTCAACCAACAGACCAGTGAAATCGCTGCTCAGGTCGGGCAGACACCGCAAGGGTGGAACAGCAGCATTTTCAGTATGATCCGTAACATTTCGGATTCGGTGGTGATCCCCATTGCAGGAATCATCATTACGCTGATCCTCTGCTACGAACTGATCTCGATGCTGACGGAACGAAACAATCTGCACGATGTAGACACTTGGATGTTCTTCAAGTATTTCGTGAAGATGTGGATCGCGGTCTATCTCGTCAGCCATACGTTCGATATTGCAATGGCGGTATTTGACATTGGACAGTCGGTGGTAAATTCTTCCTCCGGCATTATCCGTGGCAATACCGCCATTGATATTAGTTCCCTTTCCATGCAGATGCAGGCGGCAATGGCAACAATGGCGATTGGCGAACTGGTGACGCTGGCATTGGAAACCCTTGTTGTAAGCTGGTGTCTGAAAATTCTGTCCGTGGTTATCACGGTAATTATGTACGGCAGAATGATTGAGATTTACCTCTACACTTCGCTTGCTCCGATTCCGTTTGCAACCATGAGTAACCGTGAATGGGGTCATGTGGGTACGAACTACTTCCGGGGGCTGTTCGCTCTGGCATTTCAGGCGTTTTTAATGATGGTCTGCGTGGCGATCTATGCAGCCCTCATCGGCAGCATCCGGGTATCCTCGGATATTCACTCGGCACTGTTCGGCACAATGGCCTACACGGTGATTCTTTGTTTCTCGCTGCTCAAAACGGGAAGTCTGTCCAAACAGATCTTCGGCAGTCACTAAATCCGGGAAAATCCAATGAAAGGAAAAGACAGCAGGCAACGCCGTTTCCCGGCGGCGGTCTGGCTGTTCTGGTAATCCATGGCCTATGTAACGATTCCCAAAGACCTTTCCAAAGTGAAGAATAAAGTCTTTCTGAACCTGACGAAACGCCAGCTTGTGTGTATGGGGTTCGCGGCGGGCATCGGCGTTCCGTTCTATTTTCTTATGCGTGATACGCTGGGAACCAGCAATGCGGCGGCAGGCATGGTGCTTCTGATGCTGCCGGAGTTTTTCTTTGCTCTGTACGAGAAAAACGGGATGCACCTTGAAACCATCCTGACGAATTTCATCAGCGTCCGCTTCAAACGTCCTGCGGTACGCCGCTACGAGATTGAAAATCTGTATGACAGAGAACTGGAAACCGCAGCACCGATTCAGAAGAAAGGAGGCATCCTTGGTAAAAAGTGAACCGAAGAAGAAACTGCCGCTCGGCGGCTTCTTCCAGAAGTTCTTCCGCAAGCCCGAAAAGAGTGAAAAGGAGCAGCGGCTCTCCGTGCAGCGTTCCATTCCGTATCTGGAAATGGGGCGCGACGGTATCTGCCGGGTGGAGGAACATCTGTATTCCAAAACCGTCCGATTCTACGACATCAACTACCAGTTGGCGCAGAATGAGGACAAAAACACCATCTTTGAAAGCTGGTGTGATTTCCTCAACTACTTCGATGCCAGTATCCGCTTTCAGTTGTCGTTCATCAACCACAAGAGCGATATGAGCGAGTACAACAAGGTCATCCAGATCGAGCCGCAGCATGACCAGTTTGACGATGTGCGTATGGAATATGCACAGATGCTGAAACAGCAGCTTGCCAAGGGCAATAATGGTCTGGTTCGGACGAAGTACATCACGTTCAGCATCGAAGCAAAAAGCGTCCGGGAAGCAAAGCCCCGGCTGGAGCGTATTGAAACCGATATTCTCAATAATTTCAAGGTGCTGGGCGTGAAAGCCTACCCGCTGAACGGCGTGGAACGGCTGCAGATCATGTACGAAACCTTTCATCAGGAGGAACAGCACAAGTTCGATTTCAGTTATGACCGCATCCTGCAGAGCGGCATGACCACCAAGGACTTCATTGCCCCGACCAGTTTCCTGTTCAAGAGCGGCAAGGACTTTATGATGGGTGACACCTATGGTGCTGCATCCTATCTGAACATCCTTGCCCCGGAACTGACGGATAAGGTGCTGGCCGAATTTCTGGACATGGACAAAAATCTGGTGGTCAGCATTCATGTGCAGTCGGTAGATCAGCTGAAAGCCATCAAACTGATCAAAGGCAAAATTACCGACCTGGACCGTATGAAAATCGAGGAGCAGAAGAAAGCTGTGAGGTCTGGTTATGATATGGAAATTATTCCGAGCGACCTTGCAACTTATGGCGGTGAGGCCAAGAAGATTCTGGATGATCTGCAGAGCCGCAATGAGCGTATGTTCCTTGTTACGGTGCTGTTCCTCAATACGGCCAAGACCAAACAGGAGTTGGATAGTGCTGTTTTTCAGACTGCTGGTATCGCGCAGAAGTTCAACTGCACTCTGAACCGTCTGGATTATTTGCAGGAGCAGGGCCTTATGAGCAGCCTGCCGCTGGCAAATAACCTCGTTCCCATCAAGCGCGCGCTGACTACCACCTCCACCGCGATTTTTGTGCCGTTCACCACACAGGAGCTTTTTATGGAGGGCGATTCCCTCTATTACGGTCTGAATGCGGTGTCCAACAACATGATTATGGCAGACCGGAAGCAGCTGAAAAACCCGAATGGTCTGATCCTCGGCACACCGGGAAGCGGTAAGTCGTTCAGTGCAAAGCGTGAAATCACGAACGTATTCTTTACCACAACGGACGATATTGTCGTTGCAGACCCGGAGGGCGAGTATTATCCGCTGGTGGAAGCACTGGGCGGACAGGTCATTCATATCTCATCTACTAGCCGGGACTACATCAACCCGATGGACATCAACCTGAACTATGCGGACGATGATAACCCGCTGGGCATGAAATCGGACTTTATTCTTTCCCTGTGCGAACTCATCATGGGCGCAAGGGATGGCATGGAGCCGGAGGAAAAGTCGGTCATTGACCGCTGCCTGCCGCTGGTCTACCAGAAATATCTGAACGACCCGAAGCCGGAGAATATGCCGACGCTCGGTGATCTGTACGACTGCCTGCGGGAGCAGAAGGAACGGCAGGCGCAGCGTATCGCCACAGCGTTGGAAATCTACGTCAATGGTTCGCTGCGTGTGTTCAACCATCAGACGAATGTGGAACTGGATAACCGCATTATCTGTTTCGATATCAAAGAGTTGGGCAAGCAGCTGAAAAAGCTGGGGATGCTCATCGTTCAGGATCAGGTCTGGAACCGTGTCACCATCAACCGCAACAGCAAAAAGAACACCCGGTACTATATAGACGAGTTCCACCTCCTGCTGAAAGAGGAACAGACCGCAGCATACAGCGTCGAGATCTGGAAGCGGTTCCGAAAATGGGGCGGCGTACCCACAGGCATCACCCAGAACATCAAGGATTTGCTCGCCAGCCGTGAAATCGAGAACATCTTTGAGAACAGCGATTTCATCTATATGCTCAACCAGGCATCCGGCGACCGGCAAATCCTTGCAAAGCAGCTTAACATTTCGCCGTTCCAGCTGTCGTATGTAACGAACAGCAACGAGGGCGAGGGGCTGCTGTTCTACGGCAACACGATAATCCCATTCAAGGATAAGTTCGATACTTCGCTGAAACTGTACAGTCTGATGACAACGAAGCCCAATGAGATGGGAAAATATAAGGAGAAAAAAGAAGCATGAACACATCGAATATTTTTGACCGACTGAGCCGCAAGATTCATCATCACTCTGACATGGAGCCGCACGAAAGTGATTCCGGCCCGCCTTTCGATGAGGTGGAGCTGCTCAACTTCCACGATGAAGAATCGGTGGTGCATACGGTGCTGGAAGATTTCTATGCGGTTGGCACACTGGCCGATGAACTGACTGACGGCTTTCACATGGAAGCCCACGGTTATCTTGACCGTGAGGAAGTAAACGCCCGTCTGATCGCCTTTGCCCGGAAGCTGGAACAGGTGCTTGACAAGTGGGAAACCCACGCAGCCCTGCTCGCGTGACGGCTCAAGCCGGAAGGAGGTGATTTCCATAGCAGACAAAAAGTTTCGGGGCAGAGATAAAATCGTCCAGAAAATGACCAAGGATGGTCTGGTGGATGAAAACCTCCGCACCGGGGAACAGAAGTCCGCAACCGCAGAAGAAAAGCCGGAGAAGGAAGATTCGGCAGAAGAAACTGCGGAAAAAGAAACAGACGAAGCACCTGTCGTGGAAGAAGAAATCTGTATGGATGCCGAGGACGGGGAAGAGGATGCACCCCGGCATCACAGCACCGCCAAGCAGAGCGCAGACTATTACAAAGCCCATCAGGAGGATGGCAAGCCGAAGGATGCGCCTGCGGAATCGGATGCAGAGCCGCCCACAAAGAAAGGCCGACTTTCTTTTGAAGATGAAAAAGGCGGCATTGTCCGTGGCGTGGGGATGGGCGTTAAGAAGGCGGCGAAGAAAGGAGTGGACACCGCCACCGGATTCGCCCATCAGAAAGTACATCAGGTGGAAAAAGACAATTCCGGTGTGGAAGCTGCTCACAAGTCGGAAGAAGCCGCCGAACGCCTGCACCACTTTGTCAAAGGCAGAAAAAAGCCCAAAGACAAATCTGCCAGAGCGGAGAAAAGAGGTGGCGAGGATCAGAAATCCAGCCGTCTGAAATTCTCCGAGAGCGAGGGCGGCACTGCAGAAAATGCAGCAGAACCGTCGCTGAAAAAGAAACAGCGCCAGCCACCGCCGACTGCCGCAGGAGGTGAAGCAAAAACAGTCGGTGCGAAGTTTTACCAGAAAAAGCAGTATAAGGATGCTTATGCAGCCGCCAAGCGCGGCCAGAAAGCCGGAACTGCCGCCAGCAAGCAGGCGGCAGCGGCAACAAACCCCATTACGGAGAAAGCAAAAGCGGCGGTGCAGGAGATCGTCGTGCAGAATAAAACCCTGTGGGTCAGTATTGGTGTTGGCATCCTTCTGGTGATGGTCATGCTGGGAGCCTTTTCAAGCTGTGGTGCAGCGATTCAGGGAACAGGCAGTACCTTTGTGGGAACGACTTACCCCAGCAAAGATGCCGACATGAAAGGTGCAGAAGAGGATTATCTGGAGCTGGAAAAAGAACTGGATAAGCAGATTCGGCAGATGGAATCCACCCATCCGGGCTATGATGAATACCGCTATCAGCTGGACGAGATCGGCCATGACCCGTATCAGCTGATTTCTCATTTGACGGCAGTTTATGAGCAGTTCACCAGAGGACAGGTCAAGCCTGTTATCAAGGAACTGTTCAAGCAGCAGTATCTCCTGAAAGTGTGGGAAACTATTGAGATTCGCACTCGCATGGAAACCAGAGTAGGGGTTCGGCCAACGATTGACGCTTTTGGAAATGTCAGCATGGAAACCTATACCTATCAGGAAGAAGTGGAGTATAAGTATAAAATCCTCAATATCCTGCTGAAAAATAAGGGTTTCGATACCATCGCGCGGAAGAATATGAACCGGAAGCAGACCGGGCGATACGATGCCTACAACCTGACCTACGGCAACCGCCCCGAACTGTTCGGCGCAGGATCACCGACTTACAGCGGCGGCACAACGGGCAGTATTGGCACGGGCGGCGGTACTGGTGGCTCCGGCGGTGGCTTTAAGTACGACATTCCTTCGGAAGCCCTTTCGGATGAAAAGTTTGCAAGGATGATTGAAGAAGCCGAAAAGTATCTCGGTATGCCGTATGTGTGGGGCGGCAGTTCCCCAAGCACCAGTTTTGACTGCTCCGGCTTTGTCTGCTGGGTCATCAATAACTGCGGCAATGGGTGGAGCGTTGGGCGTACAACAGCCAACGGTCTGCGAGGAAAATGCAGCTATGTCTCTCCTGCGGATGCACAGCCTGGTGACTTGATCTTCTTTGAGAAAACTTATAACGCCGTTGGCGCGTCGCACGTTGGAATCTACGTCGGCAATGGCATGATGATCCACTGCGGCGACCCCATTTCCTATACCAGCATCAATTCGACCTACTGGCAAAGCCACTTTTTAGGCTTTGGCCGCATCAACTGAAAGGAGGGCCGATGGGAAAAAAATTACAGAAATATCTGGATGAAGCCGAAAAGACGGAACAGCAGATCGCGGAACTGGAAGAACGGCTGAGAACCATCCGGGCAGCACAGAAAAAGGAAGAGGACAGCGAGATCATCCGTGCCATCCGCAGCACCAAGATGGGAGGGCGCGAACTGCTGGCTCTGCTGGACAACATTCAGGCGGGCAATGTGACGTTCTTGACCGCTGTAAAGAACGCTTCGGAGGAAGCAGAAACGGAGGAAGCGATTGAAAAAGATGCTTAAACGGCTGGGAGTTGTTATCCCCAGCACAATTCTGACCCTGCTGATGGCGGTGGGCTTTTCGACCCCGGCCTTTGCCTATGTGGATACCACCGAGGTGGCAGAGGAACCTGTGCAGGTGATTGAGGAAGTAGAGCCGACCGAGGAAGAAAAGATCCCGTTCACCATCGCGGGCAACGGCGAGGTAGAGGATGACATCGTGGATGACCCCAGCAAGGAGTTCTTCACGGTCAAGACCAAGGGCGGCAATACGTTCTTTCTGGTGATTGACCGGGCGCGGAACAGTGAGAACGTCTATATGCTCTCAATGATCGACGAGTACGATTTGCAGGAGTTTCTGGACGATGAAGAACGGAACGGCAAGCAGGAAGAAGAAACGCCTGCGGTAGTCCTGCCCGAAACCAAACCCGAACCTACCCCGGATGTGGAAATCGAAGAACCGAAAGAGGAATCGAGCGGTGGCATGAATAAGATTCTGCTGCTGGTATTCGTGGCGGCACTGGGCGGTGCAGGTGCTTTCTTCTACTTCTACATTTATAAGCCGAAGCCGAAAGAAGAAACGCCGCAGAGTGAAAATCTGGAAACCGACCAGAGCCTTGCGACTGTGAACGAGGATAATCAGTCCGGCAACGAAAATGGCACATAAGAAAACCGTAACATAAGGATGCAGGGGTAGTCGAAAGGCTATCCCTGCTTTTTTCAAAAAGGAGAAAGCGTTGAAATATCTGGTGATTGCAGAAAAACCGAGCGTATCGAAATCCATTGCAAAAGTGATCGGTGCATATCGGCAGGAGGACGGGTATCTGGAGGGTGGGGATTGCGTGGTAAGCTGGTGTCTGGGGCATTTGGCAGAGTATGCAGCCCCGGAACATTACGATGAACGCTATGAAAACTGGCGTTTTGAGGATTTGCCGATTCTCCCTGTTGAGTGGAAACTGCTGGTACACAATACCAAGAAGCCACAGTTCAATGTTTTGCGCAAACTGCTCCGCAGCAAGAAATTTGATTATGTGGTGAACGCCTGCGACGCAGGGCGCGAGGGTGAAGCGATTTTCCGCCGTGTGTATGCTCTTGCCGGAAGCAAACTCCCCATCAAGAGGCTGTGGATCAGCAGCATGGAGGATGCCGCCATTCAGCAGGGCTTTGAAAACCTGAAAGATGGCGCGGCCTATGATAACCTGTTTGCAGCGTCCGAGTGCAGGGCAAAAGCGGACTGGCTGATCGGCATGAACGGAACCCGTGCTTTTACGAAAAAGTACGGCAGAAAACAGACCATTGGCCGTGTGCAGACCCCGACGCTGGCGATGCTGGCCGAACGGCAGACCAAAATCCAGAACTTTGTAAAGAAACCCTATTATAAAGTGGAACTGTCCGGTGCGGGTGTCGTGGCGGCATCGGAACAGATGGGGCGGGAACAGGATGCCGATACCATGCAGGCCGCTTGTGATGGACAGTGTGCTGTGGTTGGCAGCATTGAACGCAAGAGGGCAGAAAAGAAACCCCCGAAGCTGTATGACCTGACGACCTTACAGCGAGAAGCAAACCGATACTACGGCCTGACTGCCAGCCAGACCTTGCAGGCATTGCAGGAACTGTATGAAGAAAAGCTGGTGACATACCCCAGAACAGACAGCCAGTTTGTGACTGAGGATATGCACAAGACGGTGGAATCCCTGGTGCTGGCCTTAGATGGCGCGGCGGCAGACGTAAGCTGCGTTATCAACAACAGCAAGGTCACAGACCATCATGCAATCCTGCCGACGATGCAGGGCGCAAAGTGTAATAAGGAAAAGTTGTCCGAAACCGAGCAGAAGATTCTTTCGCTTATCATCTGGAAACTTGTGCAGGCCGTGCAGCTGCCGTTCATCTATGAGGACGTGCTGGTGACAGTATGTTGTCAGGGACAGAATTTTACAGCAAAGTATAAGAATGTCCTGCAACCCGGATACATGGTAAAACCCGTTCCGTTTGTGGAGCCGGAAAAGAATAAAGATGTACCTTTCCCGAAAAAGATGGAGCAGGGAATGGTTCTTCCGGTGGTACGGGCAGAGAAAAAGCAGGGCTTTACCTCGCCACCGAAAGTCTACACCGAAGATACCCTGCTGTCCGAAATGGAAACGGCAGGCAACAAAGAATTTGATAAGGACACTGAGAAGAAAGGTCTGGGAACCCCTGCAACGCGCGCCGCAATTCTGGAAAAGCTGGTATCCTCCGGCTATGTTGAGCGCAAGGGCAAGCAGATGATTCCGACAGAGGACGGTGTGGCCGCGATCCGCAATATCCCGGACTACCTGAAATCTGCCAGCATGACAGCTGAGTGGGAAAATGACCTGCTGCGGATGGAGCGCGGTGAGATCAAGCCCTATGATTTTATGCAGGGCGTCCACGGACTGCTCGATAAGATGCTGGCCGACTTGCGGCAGATTCCTACCGTCGCGGCGGCTCCCTATTATAATAAGGTAAGCGTAGGAAGTTGCCCGGTCTGCGGAAACCCTGTACATGAGAGCAAACTCAGCTTTTGTTGTGCAGACCGCAGCTGCAAATTTGCCCTCTGGAAAGAAAGCAGATACTTGTCCAACATGAGAAAAACGCTGGACAAGAAGATGGCGGTAGACCTTTTGAAGAAAGGCCGCACCCATGTAAAAGACTTTTATTCCGCGAAAAAAGATAAGACATTCGCCGCTGACTTTGTGATGCGCGTCGAAGATGGCCGCGCACAGTGCAGCCTGGAATTTCCCAAAACACCGATGCAAACGAAAACGTAAAGGAGGTTTGACCCTTGCCACAGATTAACGATATTCGAGAATTGGCGCAGCAGAACGCCCGGTATGTCAGTAACTCGCCACAGGACTGGATGAGTTATCTGGATGTGGCGGCGCGGCTGTACCGCTATTCGTTCACCGATGCACTCCTGATCCACGCGCAGCGACCCGATGCAACCGCCTGCGCAGAACTGGAACTCTGGAATCAGAAAATGAGCCGATGGGTCAACCGTGGCGCAAAAGGCATCGCGCTTCTGGATGATACCGGACCGCGTACCAGGCTGCGGTATGTGTTCGATATTGCTGACACCCATCTGGTGCGCGGCGGCAGAACACCGCTCTTATGGAATCTGGACAGCCACGAGCATGAGCAGATTATCCTAGACCATTTGGCAGATACCTATGGTTTATCCCAGACAGACAGCATGAATACTGCCCTGATGGAATTGGCACAGCAGCTGACCGCTGATAATCTGGATGAAGCGATGGACGGTTTGGCCTATGAGGTGGCGGATACGTTTCTGGAAGAACTGGACGAAGATAACATCCGTGTCCGCTTCCGGGAACTGATGACCAACAGTATTTTCTATACGCTTTCCCGCCGCTGCGGGCAGGAGCCTATGGATGTGCTGGACGATGATGACTTTATCCGCATTGTGGATTTCAACAAGCTGCCGGTGCTGTCGTTCCTTGGCAACGCGGTTTCCGAACAGTGTGAAGCGGTTCTTTTTGACATTGGCCGTGAGATACGGAAAATTTACAAAAAAGAAATCACGCAGCAGCTTGAAAAATCTGTTGACAGCTTGTATAATACCAATACGGACTTTAGAACATTAAAGCGTGAAATCAAAGAAAACACGACCAAAGGAGGACAAGAAAATGGAGTTGACGTATTACCGCAAGGGAGATTATCTGTTCCCGAATCTGGCCGTGAAGGACGAGCCGCAGATTATCGGGAAGTACGGGATGCTGCGCAGGACGTACCTGAAAGAGAACCGCAAGAACTGGTATCAGAGTATGCTGATGAGCGGCAGGCTGAACCAGCATCTGGCGCAGATCGAGGAAGCAGCGGAGAGCCGGGTGGAAACCCTGCTGGACAGTCTGAACGAGAAGTTTCCGGCACCGAACAAGGAGAAAGACCCGCTGGCATGGGCGGCACATCAGAACAGCCTGACGGCGATGGCAGAAGAAATCGTCTTGAAGGAATTGGTATACAATTAACCGAACCGACAACAGAACAGGATTTGAGCGAAGCAGAGGAAGAAATTGCCTCTGCTTTTTCTTTTCCTGATTTGCCGACCGTGGAACAGCAGATCCGCGCCATTGAAGCACCGATCCAGGCGCGGTATGCGGATGAAATTGCACTTGATTCCGAAGTGGTCGATGAAATCCTGCGCACGGGCAGCAACCGCAGCAAAGGCCAGCTGCGCCTGATCTACAATTTTATGGTCGAGAAAACCCCGGAAGAATACACGGAGTTCGTGAAAAACGAATATGGTACGGGCGGCAAAGGCTTTGAAATTGGCGGTGCAAAGTATGCGGTCTGGTTCGATGATTTAGGGCTGCGTATTGCAGCAGGCAGCACGGCAAGGGGCGGTACGATTGCCAATGCGTTTTTATCCTGGGAGGATGTGAGCAATCGTATCCATGAACTGCTCCGGCAGGGCGAGTATGCGCCGCAGGCGGTTCTGGATGCTGCACGGCAGAACGCTTTACAGGAACACGCGCAGACGTTGGCTTATATGGAACGTGATTTGGCCGATGGTGTTGCCGAAGCAGTGTTTCAGGATACAGAAATCTTCAGGGGTGGTTTCCCGGAACTGACAGACAGGCTGGCAGGCTTGCTTGATGATACGAATTTTCTGACTGACCTGAACGACAGATTATCTGCGCTGGGGGAAGCCTACGCCGAAGATAAAGACCTGATGCGGATGCACTTTTATAAGCCGGATAAGGTGGCGGCGCTGTTCCACCAGTTTGCAAAACCTTATCAGAACTACTCGGCGCGGGATGGCTTTCACTGGAATGAGTATAAGAAGTTCATCACGGAAGATGAAATCAATGCTTACTTTACACGGGGCAGCAATTATTCGGACAGTCGGCTGGCAATCTATTCGTTCTTCCTGAATCATGAGGACAAAAAAGAACGGGCTGACTTCCTGAAAGAGCATTACGGGATCGGCGGCAGCAGCCATGCACTCTGCGGGGCAGACGATTCTCACGAAGATCACGATGGCAGGGGCATTTCTTTGGAGCGTGGCTCATACGGGAACCCGGATGCAAGCGTTCATCTGAACTGGAATCAGGCCGCAGGCCGAATCGACCAGCTTATCCGTGACAGTGAGTATTTGAAGCCGGCAGACTACTCCCGGATGCGCGCTTATGAGCGCGAGCGGATGGCAATGCGGGTGATGGGCTTCTATCATCACCTGCCGAACGAAGTGGAACGGCCTTATCCGCAAGACCTTTACCATGAAGAAGGTCGAAAGGCTCTCGTTGAAAAACTGGAAGCCCCTGAACAGGCGGTGGAACTGCTGGAGCAGATGGACAATGCGCTTCTGTCTGTGCCGCTGGATTCCGAAGAATATGAGAGCAAGGCAGAATTCCTCTCTATCCTGCACCAGTATGTTGAGGGAACGTACACGATTTTCCCGGAAAAGAAGCAGGCTGTTGAGATTGCGGTTCCTGAGCAGGGGCAGATTTCCATGTTTGACTTCATGGAGCAGGAGCCGCAATCGAAAGAGCAGTCAACCGCCGCAGCGGTTGAGGAACCCCAAAAAGATGCGCCTTTTGCAGATGAAAAGCCTTCGGAGCAGACGCTGCAGCCTCTGCCACTGGATGCCGCCAACGAGTATAACGTGCTGAAAGAGCATTACCCGGATGCGCTGGTCGGCTATGAGCAGTACGGAAACTTTGAGTTCTACGGCGAGGATGCAAAGCGCGTTTCAGAACTTCTTGGCAGCAAGCTGTTGGAAAAGGAAACCGCACTTGGCAAAGTAGATGTATCTGGTTTTCCGCGTGAACAGTGGGCTTCACAGGCAATGAAGCTCTGGAAGCAGGGGGAGAGCGTCTATCTGTCCGGCCAGCAGGAAGATGGAACCCATGCGCAGACAAAGTATTTCCGCAGAGAGGAATATCTGCCAGTCAATACCATTATTGAACTGGACGATCGGGAGTTCCGTGTGGATTCGGTCAACTTTAAGCAGGGAACGGTCAGCTTGCAGGATATGACCCTTGCGAAAGAAGCCCGGTATCCGATTTTCCGAACGGAACCGCTGGAGTATATTCGGCATTTGTATGAACAGGCAGATGTACCGATGGAAGAAGCGGTTGAAATCACAGTCTTTACGGCTCTGCACAATGCTGGTGTGGCCTACGAGGATTTTTCCCCGGAGCAGATGGATGTGATCTATTCGGTGGCAGAATCGGGCGGCGAGTTGGAAGATTTGCTCAATCCTGAGTTTCCGCCGGAACAGATGCAGCTGATTGCGGATGTGCAGAACCGAACGGATGCCATCAGCCGTGCGGCGGCAGAGGAAGCCATGGAACCGCTGATCCAGCAGCCTATGACCCCGGCAGAGGTCAACCATGCAAGGCGGCAGCACAATCTTCCGCTGGACAGTGAAGCAGAAACAGAACAGCCTGTACAGCCCAAACAGGAACCTATGAACTTCCGTATTACGGACGATGATCTCGGCGCAGGAGGGCCGAAAACAAAGTATAAAGCCAATGTGGAAGCCATTCGGGTGCTGCAAACGCTGGATGCAGAGCAACGGCAGACTACCGCAAAGGAGCAGGAGATTCTTTCCCGGTATGTGGGATGGGGCGGCATTCCGCAGGCGTTCGATGAAAGCAATGCGGAGTGGTCGAAAGAGTATGCCGAACTACAGTCCCTGCTCACGGCAGATGAGTATAAGGAAGCCCGCGCCAGTACCCTGAATGCGTTTTACACTTCTCCTACGGTCATCAAGGCAATGTATGAAGCCCTGGGCAATATGGGATTGTCCAAAGGCAATGTGCTGGAACCGTCCTGTGGTGTCGGCAATTTCATGGGTCTGGTGCCGGACAGCATGGAGAAGATTCGGATGTACGGCGTGGAGCTGGATAGCATTTCGGGCCGCATTGCACAGCAGTTGTACCAGAAAAACAAGATTGCGGTGCAAGGCTTTGAAACAATGCAGTTCCCGGACAGCTTCTTTGACTGTGTTGTGGGTAACGTACCCTTCGGCAATTACAAAGTGCCGGATAAGCGGTATGACCGCCACAATTTCCTCATCCACGATTATTTTATCGCCAAGAGCCTTGACATTGTGCGTCCGGGAGGCGTGGTGGCGGTGGTAACGTCCAGCGGTACGATGGATAAGAAGGATTCCTCTGTCCGTGAGTATCTTGCCAACCGTGCCGATCTGGTAGGCGCGATTCGACTGCCGAACAATGCGTTTCAGCGCAATGCCAACACCGGCGTGGTTGCGGACATTCTGTTCCTGCAAAAGCGTGACCGTGCAGCGGTGGAGCGGGCAGACTGGGTAGACCTTGGCGAAACGCCGGAAGGCTACTCCATCAACCAGTATTTTGCGCAGCATCCTGAAATGGTGCTGGGCGAGATCACCACCGAAAGCACCCAGTACGGCAAGCCGGAAATTACGGTCAAGCCCATCGAGGGAGCAGACCTTGCTAAGCAGTTAAAAGAGGCAGTCAGCAACATCCAGGCTACCATCACGGAGCCGGAAATCTCCGATGATGAGCTGGAAGTGCAGGAAGAACCCATTCCGGCAGACCCCAGTGTGAAGAATTTCAGCTTCACGAACGTGGATGGGCAGATTTACTACCGCGAAAATTCCTTTATGAATAAGGTGGAACTGCCTGCCGTAACTGCAGAGCGGGTGCTGGGCATGATCGCTCTGCGGGAAACCACCCGGAAGCTGTTGGATTGTCAGCTGCATGATGGTTCGGATGCAGAAGTACAGCTTTTGCAGAATGAACTGAAACAACAGTACACCGCATTTAAGGCGCAGTATGGCCTTATCAACAGCACGGCCAACAAGCGGGCATTCCGACAGGACAGCAGCTATTGTCTGCTGGCATCACTGGAAATTCTGGATGAGGAGAAGAATCTCAAACGGCTGGCCGATATTTTTACAAAGCGCACCATCCGTAAGCCGGAACCCGTTACCTCGGTGGACACGCCAAGCGAAGCCCTGGCACTCTCCATCGGAGAGAAAGCAAGGGTAGATGTGCCGTTTATGGCGCAGCTCTGCGGTAAACCGGAACAGGAGATCACGGATGAATTGGCAGGTGCGATTTTCCGAAATCCTGTGACACAGCAGTGGGAAACCTCGGATGAATATCTGTCCGGCAATGTTCGTGAAAAACTGGCCACAGCTGAAACCTTTGCTGCGAACCATGCAGAGTATCAGATCAATGTGGATTACCTGAAAAGGGTACAGCCCAAAGACCTGGACGCTTCGGAAATCGAAGTGCGGCTGGGAGCGAACTGGGTGAAGCCGGAGTATATCACGCAGTTTATGAAAGAAGTGTTCAAAACACCGAACTACTATGCCGGGATTGACATTAAGGCAACCTATTCCGAAATTTCTGGTGCATGGAACATTTCGAGCAAGTCGCTGGATCGCGGCAATCCGCTTGTTACCAATACCTACGGAACGATGCGGGTCAACGCCTATAAGCTGCTGGAAGATGCGTTGAATCTCCGCGATACCAAAATCTACGATACGATTCACGATGCGGATGGCGACCATCGTGTGCTGAATAAGCAGGAAACCATGCTTGCACAGCAAGCGCAGGAATCCATTCGGGAAGCGTTTAAGCAGTGGATTTTCAAGGATTTAGATCGCCGCGAGGATTTGTGTGCGACCTATAATCGGATTTTCAATGCGATTCGTCCCCGTGAGTACGATGGCAGTCATATCCGCTTCGAGGGCATGACCCCGGAAATCTCTCTGATGCCGCACCAGAAAAATGCCGTGGCGCACATTCTGTACGGCAACAATACGCTGCTGGCGCATTGCGTGGGCGCAGGCAAGACCTTCCAGATGATTGCTGCCGGCATGGAAAGCCGCAGACTGGGCCTGTCGCAGAAAAACCTCTATGTGGTTCCGAACCACCTCACAGAGCAGTGGGGCGCAGATTTTTTGCGGCTCTATCCCAATGCCAATGTGCTGGTGGCAACGAAAAAGGACTTTGAAACCAGCAATCGAAAGCAGTTCTGCTCCCGCATTGCAACCGGCGATTACGATGCCATCGTGATCGGTCATTCGCAGTTTGAGTGTGTGCCGCTTTCCCCGGAACGACAGAAGGCTATTATCGAGCGTCAGATTGACGATATTACGCTGGCTCTGGCCGATGCCCGGAGTGAGGATAGCCGCAGTTTTACGGTCAAGCAGATGGAAAAAACAAAGAAAACACTGGAAGCAAAGCTGCAAAAGCTGAACGACCAGACGAGAAAGGATGATGTGGTTACATTTGAGGAACTGGGTGTTGACCGCCTGTTTGTGGACGAGTCGCATTTCTATAAAAATATGTTCCTCTACACAAAAATGCGAAATATCGCAGGTATCGCCCAGACCGATGCACAGAAGTCCAGCGATATGTTTGCAAAGTGTCAGTATCTGGACGAACTGACAGGTGGCAAGGGCGTGACCTTTGCAACCGGAACCCCGGTCAGCAACTCGATGGTGGAACTGTACACCATTATGCGGTATCTCCAGTATGACACGCTGCAGAAAATGGGACTGAGCCACTTCGATGATTGGGCGGCATCCTTTGGTGAAACCGTCACGGCAATCGAGCTTTCCCCGGAGGGAACGGGCTATCGCGCGAAAACACGCTTTGCCCGGTTCTTTAATCTGCCGGAACTGATTTCCTTGTTCAAGGAATCGGCAGACGTGCAGACGGCGGATATGCTGAACCTTCCTGTGCCGCAAGCAGAGTACATCAACGAAGTGCTGAAACCGAGCGAAACGCAGGAAGAAATGGTAAGTTCCTTTGCAGATCGCGCCGAAGCCGTGCGCAATGGCAATGTGAATCCCAGATTCGATAATATGCTCAAGATCACCAACGATGGCAGAAAATTGGCACTCGACCAGCGGCTTATAAATGATATGCTGCCGGACGAGCCGGAGAGCAAGGTGAATCGCTGTGTGGACAATGCGTTCAAGGTCTGGGAAGAATCTGCCTTGGATAGGGGAACACAGTTGATTTTCTGCGATTTATCGACACCAAAAGCCGATGGTACATTCAATGTTTATGATGATGTGCGGGAAAAATTGGTGGCGAGAGGTGTTCCCCGTGAAGAAGTGGCGTTCATTCACGAGTATAACACGGAAACCAAAAAAGCAGAGCTTTTTGCAAAGGTGCGCGCCGGACAGGTGCGTATCCTGATGGGGTCTACGCCGAAGCTTGGCGCGGGAACCAATATTCAGGATCGGTTGATTGCCCTGCATCATCTGGACTGCCCATGGAAGCCGTCTGACCTGGAACAGCAGGAGGGGCGTATTCTTCGGCAGGGAAACCGGAATAAGCAGGTGAAAATCTATCGTTACGTCACTGAAAATACGTTTGATTCGTATATGTGGCAGATTCTGGAAAATAAGCAGAAGTTCATCTCGCAGATCATGACTTCCAAATCGCCTGTCCGTGCCTGCGACGATGTAGATGATACAGCCCTCTCCTATGCCGAAATCAAGGCACTGGCAACGGGCAATCCCTACATCAAGGAAAAGATGGATTTGGATATTCAGGTCAGCAAGCTCAAACTGCTGAAAGCCAATCACACCAGTCAGATTTATAGCTTGGAATCGGATATTGCGCGCCGCTATCCGCGAGAAATCGCTGTGGCACAGGGTCAGATCGAAGCACTGAAAACGGATATGGAAGCGGCAAAACCACTTCTGGCGCAGGATAAAGAACACTTCGATATGGAGATCAGCGGCAAGGTGTACACCGAACGTAAGGAAGCGGGTGCGGCCATCATCGAGGCTTGTAAGGCTTTGAAGGCGGCTGGTACCGAGGGCAGGATCGGCAGCTACGGTGCGTTTGAATTGCACTCCCGGTTTGACAATTTCGATAAGGTGTTCCGCTTGTCCATCAAGGGCGCATGGAACTACTCTATGGAAGTCGGCAAAGACCCGCAGGGCAATATTCTGCGCATTACCAATGCACTGGCAGGCATCGAAAGAGCGTTGCCGCAGGTAGAACGCAGACTGGAAACCTTGGAACAGCAGTTGGCGCAGGCAAAGGAAGAAGCCAAACGTCCTTTTGCGCAGGAAGCAGAATTGGCTGAAAAATCCGCGCGCCTTGCAGAGCTGAATTCACTGCTCAACATGGACGAAAAGGGCGGTGAGGATGCGCTTGGAGTGGACGAGGATGCAGCCGAAACCGAAGTCGCAGACAAGCCGCGACAGCCTGTGAACTACGCAGGCCGCGTTGCAGAGCGCACTGCGGATGATGTGCGGAAACCCTCTGTGCTGACACGGCTTCATGCAAAGCAGGCAGAGCGCACCGCAGAACCGCAGAAATCCCAGAAGCGGAAAAGTCACGATATGGAACTGTAAATGAGTAGCCCCGTCAGTTTATCTGACGGGGTGTTTTTTAGGAAGGAGGAAATTTGCTTACTTTAACACCAATCAATTTGAAAACGGCAAACGCATTTGTACAGCAGTATCACCGCCACCATAAACCGACGCGGGGGCATAAGTTCTCCATCGGCGTATCAGAAAATGGCGCGTTAGTGGGCGTTGCTATCTGCGGCAGACCTGTGGCGCGGCAGTTGGATGATGGCTATACGCTGGAAGTTAATCGCCTGTGTACGGATGGAACTCCAAACGCCTGCAGCATCCTGTATGCGGCGGCGTACCGTGCAGCACGGGCAATGGGTTACAACAGAGTTGTTACCTACATTCTGGATACGGAGAATGGCAGTTCCTTGAAAGCTGCCGGATATACCTGTGAGGGCAGAGCCGGAGGATTGGAGTGGAACGGCGCAAAAGCACCGAAACAGGCCGACCAATATCCGCGCCAGATGAAAACACGATGGGTCAAGAAAAAGGAGGGCTTGCATGGCAGTTGACCGCAAACAGCAGATGAAAGAAATCACGGAACGGCTGGAGCAGGGTGTAAAAGACATTTTTACATCGGAAATGTACACGACATACTTGCGCACGATGGCAAAATTCCACAATTACAGCTTCAACAATACGCTGCTGATTGCTATGCAGCGGCCTGATGCCACACTGGTGGCAGGGTTTAACGCATGGAAGAATAAGTTCAACCGTTATGTCAAAAAAGGCGAAAAAGGCATCCAGATCATTGCTCCGGCTCCCATCAAGGAGGTGGAAGAACGCGAGAAAATCGACAAGGATACGGGTCTGGCTGTGCTGAACGAAAACGGTGAACCGGAAATGGAACGTGTAGAGTATGTGGTTCCGCGCTTCCGAGTGACGACGATTTTTGATGTTTCACAGACCGATGGGGAACCGATTCCGTCGCTGGAAGTGAACGAACTGACGGCCAGCGTCAAAGACTATGCGCTGCTTACGTCGGCAATCGAGCAGGTATCGCCTGTGCCGATGCGGTTTGATGAGATCGAAGGGGATGCCAAAGGTTATTACAGCGATGCCGACAAAGAAATCTGCATTCAGGTCGGCATGGGCGAGAGCCAGACCATAAAAACGATGATCCACGAGGTTGCTCATGCGATGCTGCATAACAGCGATTCGATGAAGCAGCGCGGCGAAGAAAAAGACAGGCTCACGAAAGAAACCGAAGCGGAGAGCATTGCGTTTACGGTCTGCTCAGTTCTGGGTATTGATACGTCCGACTATTCTTTCCCGTATGTGGCAAGCTGGGCCAGCGGCAAGGAGATGAAGGAACTGAAAGATTCGATGGATACGATTCGATTGACTGCAGCCGACTTTCTGGAAAAACTGGAAGCAGCGGTGGCAGAAAGGAGTGTGGAGCGCATGACGGCGATGGAATATGCTGAAAAGCTGATTGCGGACAAGGAACGGGACAAAACCGTTTTTGACAACAGCCAGCGAAATCTCATTGTAAACTTTGCTTACAAGCTGGATGACCGGGCGGCAACGGAAGAACTTGCCAACAATCTGGCGGCTGCGGTTGCGGCTGAAAACACGGAAGAAATCAATCGCCTGATGTGGGAAGCAGAGGAGAAGATCGTAAGTCTGCCGGATGGCATGATCGGTCTTTCGGAAATGCACGAATATGGGTATCTGAAAGATGATGTTCTGCCGCTGACAAAGGAAGGCGCACGGGAGTGGCATCGGCTGGGCGAACGGATTTATCCGCTGTTTCAGGATGGCACGGCAGGAGATTTCGCCAGTCAGGAAGAGATCGAACAGCATGATGGCATTTTCGGAATCAAGGCTGACGCATGGAGTGCAATTTTGCTGGAAAAGAACGAAGAGTATCTGGAAGATGAGTATGCCCGCCCGGATGCCGCACTGACGGTGATAAGTCGGGAGCAGGCTCTGCGGCTGTTTGATGAGGGCAAGCAGATTTATCTTATCCGTATCAGCCCGTGGCCAGTTCTTGTCACAGGGCGTGAAGAAATCGAACGTGAAAGTGACTATTTCCAGATTGCTAAGGAAGATTTGGAAAAGGACAAGCAGAAAACAATGGAAAACGGCGAGAAAGCACCCGTTGAAAAGCTGGCAGTAGACCTTGACGATTATGCCTTTGACTTCGATTTCTACCACTATAAGGACAGCGTAGAGGATCGGGAGCAGGCAGTTGAAGCACTGAAAGAACAGATTCAGGCTGGGGATGTTCAGACGATCGGGGAATGGCTGCAAGCCGCAGTGGAGGAATCAGAGGGAGAGTCCGCAGAAAAGGCGGCAGAACTGATAACTCGTATGGATGCAGTAGTTAAGGAGCAGAAGCTGCTTTCCGGCAGCGAAAAGCAGTTTGGCATCTACCAGATCACTGCCCGTGACCCGGAACACGACTACCGCTTTATGAATCTGGATTTTGTAAAGCGGCACGGGATGGAAGTAAACTGTGCAGACTATGAACTGGTCTATACCGCACCACTTACGGAAAATGATACGCTGGAAGCTATTTACGAACGCTTCAATATCCAGCGTCCAGCGGATTTTACCGGACATTCGCTTTCCGTCAGTGATGTTGTGGTGCTGAACGATGGCAAGTCTCTTAAAGCCTACTATGTGGACAGCATCGGCTTTGCAGAGCTGCCGGATTTTTTCAAGGAAAGGAATATGGATTTGCAGAAAGAGAACCTTTTGAACGAAAAATTGCAGGAAATCGAAATCTTTGATAAGTCTGGTCTTTTCAGCAATGGCCGACTGCGGGATGAAGATGTGCCGGAGGGCTTATATCGCTATGATCTGCGCGGCTCGGACTACGACCCCGGCCAGCCCATTACAGTGGAGAAAACTGTGGTGGTGAACCACGCGGCGTCTGTTCTGGTGGCAGAAGAACTTGACCTTGGCACAGAGGGACGGCTGGAGCTTGGCGAGGAAGGTCTGAACTTCACAGGTGCAGAACTGACCGTGCGAGAGTTCATAGAGGAACAGCAGCAGAAAAGGAACGGACTGATCCACGGCGATTCTGACTGCATCACGGTTGAGGGGCATATCGGCACATGGTATGCCGTTGATGAAACGGAAGTCGGTGGGGAGAAGTTCTTCCTGCTGGAGCATGAGGAACACGGCGATATGGCGGCCTGCGTTGCGGTCAATGAGCAGGGCAAACTGGTGGCAGAGGATTTGTGGAACGGCTTCGATGAAGATTTTCAGGAGGCCGTGAAGAAATACTTCTCTGGAAAATGGAATATGCCGAAAAAAGAAGATGTGGTATCGGAGATCATTGAAAAGGCTGTGCCTGTGCCGGACAACAGCGCGCAGGATTATTCGGATGTGCCTGTTTATTATGAGCCGTTCAGCTATGCCAAAGAAAATGACGAGGTGGATTTATACCGTACATCCTATCGGCTGAACTGCGAGTGCAAGCAGGCAATCCAAGAAGCGATCGCGGATAACTATGATGGAATGTACCTTGGCGATGGTGCAGTCGATCAGGTGGTGCGGCAGTACGGTATGGAGCGCGTGGGCTACATTCTGGCAAATACTCTGCACCATAAAAACTATGATGGCCGCTTTTCTCCCGGCAATAAGGAATGGGCAGAGCAGGTCAGCACCCCGGAGCATAATGCAGACCGCATGACCTTCCGCACGGATTGGGTGGTTGACAGCCACCCGGCTATTCTGAATGGCTTTGTAACGATGTTCAGGGGAGAACTGGAAGCACAGAAAACACGGGAGCAGCCTTTTGTAAAGCAGTTCTATGTGGTCGAAAATTTGCAGGACGCGCCTTTGAAAATTGAGCGGTTCGGCAATCTGGATGATGCAATGTCACAGTATCAGGCCCTTCCGAACCATTACATGAAAGCCTTGGGCGTGGAGAAGAATCCTAATCCTCTGCCGGGTTCACTGGATGTTTTGCAGTGCAAGAACGGACTTGACACCATCGTAGAGGATTATAAAACGGTTCCGGGCTGGGATAACCCGTATATACAGAATCATGTTGTCCAGCTGTTACAGGGGGCGTTAGCTGTGCAGGATGTGGAACTGGCCTACGAATTGCCGGATGCCTATTTTCACATTCAGACCTGTGACGATGGCTTCGACTATACCTTATATAATAAGGACTTCACGGAACGGGATGGCGGCATTCTCGAAACGGACGGAGATAAGCCTGTGCAGGAGGCTATGACGGAGCTGCTGGCAGAGTTCGGCTGCGATGCAGCACAGGGCAGGATCATGGACGCGGCAGAACTGCGGGAACAGGCCGATATGGTGGCAGAGCAGCAGGCAGAGGTTTTGAAAGAAAAACTCGCCGCAGAAAGACCTGCGCCGGAAGAAACGCTCAGCTTTTATGTTGCGGAGTGTTTGGAGTTTACGTTTGCGGGAGAGTTCCACGACCATCTGACAATGGAAGAAGCCTTGGAAGTCTATGACAAGATTCCGTCCGAACGGATGAATGCTGACAAGTGCATTGGATTCTGCATCGAGGAAGATGGCGGCTTTGTTGGAATGTATGAGCTGGTCGTGAACGACAAAGTGCAGCGTGAGAACATCAACTCCATCAACTATTTCAGGGATGATAAGCTGGTGCAGCGGGCTATCTCTGACATGGAAAAGCTGATGGCGGCACGGCAGCAGAGCAAGGAGCAGGAACGCAGCAGTACGAAAAAGTCTGTTCTGGATGCCCTGCGCAGTCTGAAAGCCAAAAAGCAGGAGCAGCCTGCACAGGAACAGGATAAGCCGAAGAAAGCAAAAACGAAAGGAATGGAGTTATGAGCAATGTACGCTTTGATGAACTGGAATTGATGTTGATGGCGATGTTTGAGCAGCCGACACTCAAAGATACGATTCAGGTGTTGACAGAGGTTCAGCCGCTTTTGGCGGCGGATGCAGAGATGGCTGCGCTTGTCCAGCAGACGATTCCGAAGATGCAACAGTTGAATGAGCAGCAGTTCAAGGGTTTGGAATTGGAATGGCATAGGCCGGAGGATGATGCAGGAAAATGAGTTCAGATATATTTGTGATTTACCAGATCGACAATTCCGAGAAAAACCGTGAGTATCGCTGCCGCAGCTATGAATACCAGATTCAGCATGGCTTTATGATAACCGCAGACAATTATGGCACAGGCTATTCTGGTACGGCTACGCGAGGAATGGGCGCGGAAGCAATTCGTAAAAAGATGGAAAGCATTAACCCGGACAAATTCAAAATCAGAAAATTTGGGGTAAGTGATGTGATCGGATTGACTGCGGCAGGCAAAACCTCTTTTTTCTATGTTGATAAGGATAGGTTGGTGAGATTCAACGGCTTTTTTCCAAAGCCCCAGAGCGGCACATACCTGATTCTTGATGAGGGCGGCTATCAGGTGGCAGGACAAAAAGGCACATGGCTGGTATCGGATGAAGTGGAGGTCGATGGTCAGCGATTTGTTCAGATGAGAAGTGAACAAACAAAAAATCCGCCGCCGAGCATTATTCTTCACGAGAGTGGAGCCTTTGTGACGCAGACAGCTTTAGGTTTCGATGGAGAAGCTACCAGAAAGATGCGCACTTTCTTGCAAGGCCCAAAGCCTGAACTGCTGCACCACCAGAAGTTCTTTGAAAATGGCACAGCGGAACGTGCCAAAGAATCCGGCACAGAGCAAAATTACAATATGATAGATGGCTGCGTCAATAATGTGCCGAAAAAGCCCCGGCGCATTGGTGGCAGGTGGTCGGTGCTGGATCGGCTGCATATCAAGCAGGCTGAGCGGCGGCAAAAAGACAATGCACCGCAGCAGGAGCAGGAAAGAAGTCGAAAAAGTTAAAATGCCGTAATGTCGTTGAGATGGCTTCCCTAAAAAGGAGGCCATCTTTTTTTGCGTAGAGCCAAAATGTAAAAAACTTTTTTACATCGCGATTGATTTCCCGAAGCTGATGGTATATAATAATAGCAGAAGGGAGAGATGAAAAATGCGTTTTGATGAACTTTTTGAAAAGAGAAAACTGACAGGGACAAAATTAAAGGACTATATTCGCAGCAATGGATTCTCAAAGGTATCGTTCTGCAAGAAAACAGAGATTTCTCGCCCTACTTTAGATAAGATTTTGAATGGCGAGATAGATAGCAAAAGTACATTCGATAAGCACTTGAACAAGATTCTTACCAGTTTGAGCATTGACCCGGATACTTTGATGGGATTTTCACCGAGAATGCAAAGTGTAGATGCTGTGTTCTCAGAGAATGCGCCGATTGATTATCAGGTGAATGATAAGGCAAAGATGGAGTACGATCTGTTGCAGGATATTCTAAACCTTTGCAGTGTTTATTATTAAAGGCGGAAGGCTATGAGTGAGCGAATTACAGCAGCCAACTTAGATGAAGTTATCAAAAGGAACGAAGTCATTGAGGAACAGATGAAGCAGAGTGCTTCGCTTATTTGGTCAAAATACAATCCGATGCAGATAAATTCTCCGATACAGTTGGCGTTACAGATTTTAAGACCGTATGGTTTGATACAGCTGCCGATTGATAATCGCTATTTAAGCGGAGCGATTTTTGTTCGGGATGGAAAACGAATCCCCTTGATAAATACGGCACTTCCGAGAGCAAATCAGTATTTTACTGCGTGGCATGAGATTTATCATCTGTTGTTTGATGAAGTTTCTTTTGACCATTTGATTGAATCCGAAACCCTGATGGAAGAACGAAAAGCAGAATACTTTGCTGCGCTTATGCTTCTGGGAAACCTTATGCCGTACTTTGAGGGGTTAAAGGATATGGATTTCCAAGCAAAAGCGTTTCAGTGCATGAATGCTTTCCAATCTCCCTACAAGGCGGTGCTGATCTCTCTGTATGAGAGTGCAGTAAAGAATGGGAACACGGCTATTGCGGAAGAAGTTAAGGAAAACTTTGATGTGCAGGTTGAAGACATTGCACACAGATTCCGCGATTTGGGATTGGATGATTCCCTTGTACGGCCTTCGTATGTAGTAAATGTAAGTCCGCTGCAAGAGAAAATCAATAAGACGATTCGCAATGAGCCGGAAGTGGAATACCATAAAGACAATGAAGCATTTCTAAAAACGGTTTTAAGTGAATTTAAAATGCTGACGGGAGAGGCCGATGCTTAATATACCAGAGTATAAAGAATATGGTGGGGAAACCAAAATAGCACTTATGGATAACTCATCACTGGCATTTATGCACGAGTTGAGCCAGAGAAGCTATCCATCTGATAGAATCCTCAGCGTATACGATTTGATTCTGATACCAAAGTGGGTAATGGAAGAAATTGAGGATTCTACATACAGAAGTACCTATGTTGAGCAGCTTCAAGCACAAGGGTATCCTATTCGTTGGATTGATGAAACAAAGTACGGTGCTTTTGTCAATGATGAAGATGTGAATCTGTACTACATCGTTGAAGCCGCGGTATCGCGTGTGTCAGAGTTGATGCGCTTCCTTCGCAGAAAAGTGAAAACTGAAGATCTGATTGACTTGCCATCCGCAGAAGAATGGATGAATCAGCTGTACGATGAATGGCCGATCTATGGAAGAACGCTGTCAACGGGCCGCATTCTTAAAAAGAATGCGGGAGAAATCTCGTTGACGATCCTTGCTGAAATATTCGCGTGGTATCATGATGGAGTGAACAGCCTGACAATTTATACGCAGGATACCGATGCGCATGAGTTCCAAACGAATGCAGAGCGCATTTTAATGGGAAATTCTGAATTTACTCCTGCGCTGGATTCTCCGATTTCGGTGGCCTTTAAGTCAAATGACTTTATTTTGTGCCAGATGTATCGTGAGGGAGCCTTGACTTTGGATGCGGTGCGGCAGCTTCGCCGCGATGATAGAAAATTGACTTATACACGACAGCAAGCAGATAAGTCGATTATTTGCCGCAAAGAAGTTATAACGAAAGAGCAGTTCATTGATTTGATTCAGGATGCGACAGTTCAAATCCTGTTCTAAGAGCAATATGGTAGAAAAGGGTCAGCCCTAGTCTTTCGCAGGAAAGACCAGGGCTGGCTTTTTGTTTTAGAGAGAGTGTTCGTTCTTTCGGGATTGCTGCTGTTCGCGCTGTGCTTCTCGTTCTGTTCCCAGAATGTTATCTACATTAGTACATACAGTTTGGAGTTCTTTGTGGTAATCTCTGAAATAATGGTATGTGTCATACTGCGCATCTTTCTGAATGGTAAGCTGTTCCTTTTCGGCCCGGAGGTCTTTCATGGTCGGGAACTTTCCATCTGGGGAGTGCTGCTTTAGAATGCGGAGGGCTTCTTCATATTTTGCAATATCCTCTGCATGAGCCTGCCGGAAAGATTTCTTGTTGCCGGATTTCAAAAAATCACCATAGACTGATTTGGTGGAAAGGTACTGGCCTAAATAGCAAATCTGTTCGTTAACCTTTTTCAATTTGGCTTCGGTGAATTTGGCATCACTTCGGGCTTTCGCCATTTTGGATTGGATGGTGTCGGCGGTATCGGAGAGCTTTTCGTAAGAATCATATCCATGTTCCTGCACATAAGCGACGGTCCGTGCCATCTGCTGCAAATTAGAAATCTTGACTTTTTGCGCATAAGCGCGGCTCTGCTGTGCTTTTACACAGGTCTGCAAGTCAACCACAAGGCGCAGATCGGACTTGATGAACAGGATGCCCATAGAATTATCTGCTGCCCAGTGAGGATTGTTCTGCCTTGCTGTCCGTGCATTTTCTGCAAAAATGCGGAGAAGTCTGTCACGGTCATAATTGGAACCCAGCGCACGAGCTGAGATATACTTTTGTCGGTCAGCAGGCAGATAGCTGAATCGTCCGCGATGGTCTTTTACTGAAATTCCGTATTCTGCTTTTAATAATCGCTGAAACTTCTCAAAAGATGTGGCACGTTCCGCAATGTCAGAAATAGCATTGCGGATTTTTTCTTTGTTTGTTTCAAAGGTAGTGTGCATGGGGGTGATGCCATCGCCCAGAAGTTCCATATTTGCAATATCCAGATTCAGCTGGCCGCGCCGCTGCGCATGGTACTCCTGCTGAGTGATTTTATCCGCAGCAGGGGAGAGCAGATCGACCTGATACAGCCCTTCGCGCTGGCAAATATCCATCAAGGATTTTTGCAGGTGCTTCAAATAGTCTTTGGTAAGGTGGTGCTTATATCCAGCTTTGCAGTCGATTGGCCGTTCGGTGTAGGTCTGAGGCTCTATATCTAATTTGCGCAGGCTGTTGATTATGATGTGGGTGTGGATGTTGCCAGTGCCGTTATTGCCATCTGTATGGGTGCAGACCAAAGCCTGATGTCCCGGAAAATTAGCCTTTGCATATTCAAGCCCAATGGTCTGCGCACGTTCTCCTGTTAGATCGTGGTCAGCGTTATCTCTGGGGTCATGGCTGATAATGTAGTGGTGGCTTTTGATTTCGCCGTAGGTGTTGTTCTTATGGTGCTGCTGGTTTAACAATTCACATTCAAGGTCGAAGGTTTCGGGATTGCAGTTCAGCCCATCAAGGTAAAATTCTTCCCGAAGCAGCATATTTCCGCTTTCATCCAGAACGGGAACCAGATGAAACTCGTCGTGCTGGTATTTCAGATAGTCGATGGCACTCCCGTAATTGGCATTTTTACTTGCGATGTGTTTTAGAATCGCCACGATATGCACCTCCAAGCTGAACGACTTCCTGCCGCAGTTCACGGATTTCCGCAATACACTTTTTCAGTTCTTCCAACATTCCACGCGATGCCAGACCGCCGCCGTGAAAATAGCGGGCAATCTGGTTAAGATTATTTCCGATGCCTGCGGCCTGCACCGTCAAATTCTGAATCTCGCCCAAATCGGCAACAATGTTGTAGTTGACAGTCACTTTTTCAGATAGAGCCTGCTTGCGCACAAAAGTGGAGATGGGATAACCGGCATCTTTTGCATATCCGGCCACCAGTTCATATTCAATGCTGCTGAAACGAACCATTACATTGCTTGTGCGTCTGATGCTTTCTGCCTTTTTTGGTCGTGCCATAGTGTGATCCTCCTGCGTTTTTATAGTTGCAAAGCAACTCCCGATAAGCCGTAGGCGTTCGGCTGCGAACACATTCATGTGGAGCCAGATAGCCAAAATCAAAGATTTTGTGCGTACCGTGGGAATGGGGAACGGAATCCCCATCAAGATTGCCGGGAACGAAAAATCACGAAAGTGAGTTTTGAGTTACTATGGGCGAATCTTGCGCTAAGAGAGAAAAAGCCCCACGACCTGGAAAATCGAGAATTGTCCTTATACCTATAACATTCTGGAACCACCTTTTGGCAACCGCTTAAAAAATATTTTTGTGAAACTTCAAAATTTGGTTGCCAAACACCCCTTTTAGAATGCTATAGGTGAAGGGAGGTATTTGATGTACCAGAAAATGACGCATACACTTGAGGATTTGAAGAAATTGGCAGCGGTGGAACTTCGGGATGTGAACCGTGAAGAACTGGTGGACATCAACGATGTGGAAATTAAGAAAGACCTGTCGCAGCGGGAGCGGATGGTCGATTTCATTTCGCAGATCAAGAACCCTTATTGCTATCTTGACAAGGGCATGGTTGTGAAGATCAGCTTTGCAGGAGAGAACCGATTAGAGGACACACTGAAAAAATGCGCACGGACGCATATGAGATAAAAAAGAAGAAAGTAGAAGAAAATTTGCACTTTAGCACATTAAAGCGTTGACATGGACCGCGAAATATGAGATAATGGCTTTGGGTCAAAACAGAATATGCTAACTAAAGCCGATAATTTTCTTGGTTTATTGTCAGAACGACAAATAGATTAAGGAGGTTATCGGCTTTTTATGTTTTTTCAGGAAAATGGACAATATCGCTGCGCTGTGTATCTTCGATTGTCACGTTCAGACGGCGATCAGCAGGAAAGCAACAGCATCAAAAATCAAAGAGCCTTACTGAACGATTATCTGGGAAAGCACCCGGAACTGCATAAGGTCGATGAGTATGTAGACGATGGATACAGCGGCACAAATTTTGAACGTCCGGATTTCAAACGGATGATGCAGGACATTGAGAATCGGAAAATCAACTGTATCATCGTCAAGGACTTATCACGATTCGGCAGAAACTACATTGAAACAGGACGTTATCTGGAAAGAATCTTTCCATTTATGGGAGTCCGCTTCATCGCCATCAACGATCATTATGATAGTGCAGAAGATAATGATGATAAGGGACGCATCCTGATTCCGTTTAACAATCTTATCAACGACACCTATTGCCGGGACATTTCCATGCGTGTCCGCAGCCATCTGGATGTGAAACGAAAAGAAGGTCAGTTTATCGGCAGCTTTGCAGGATACGGGTATCAGAAAGACCCGAAAGACAAGAACCATCTGATTATAGATGAATACGCGGCGGGCATCGTGCAGGAAATCTTCAAACAGAAATTGAACGGAATGAGTTCACAGCGCATTGCCAGTTACTTGAACAAACTGGGTGTCCTGCCGCCGAACGAGTATAAGAGAGCCAATGGATTCAACTATACCTGCGGTTTTCAGGCTGGGCTGAATCAGAAGTGGACAGTGGTTTCCGTCAATCGTATTTTGAAAAATGAATCCTATACGGGAACATTGATTCAGGGTAAACGCAGGAAAATCAATTACAAAGTAAAAAAGAGCCATGATGTTGGAAGTGAAAACTGGATTCGGGTGGAGGATGCGCATGATGCCATTATCAGCAAAGGCGAGTTCCGGCAAGTACAACAGTTGTTGGAACTGGACACTCGTACCGCACCATCGCAGACAACAGTTTATCCATTATCAGGTTTTCTGCGCTGTGCAGACTGCGGGCAGAATATGATTCGCCGCACGGTGACGAAAAACGGAAAGAAGTATCAATACTATCACTGCTCTACCTATAAGAATGGCGGTGGCTGCACACCGCACATGATAAACAGTGAGAAGCTGACGGAAAGTGTTCTGGCTGCGATTCGGCATCAAGTGATACTTCTTGTAGAAGCGGAAAAAATACTTTCCCATGCAGAGTTGGCAAGCGGCGAGCAGATTGGAATAAAGATTCTGGACAGCCAGATCATTGCACTGGAAGCTGAATTGGAACGGTACAGTAATTTGAAAATCCGTCTGTATCAGGACTTATGCGATGATGTTGTCAGTCGGGAAGAGTACGGAGAAATGAATACTCGCTTTGCGCAGAAGATAAAAGAGGCACAGGATAAGATTCAGGAAATCCGCGAAAAGAAGCAGGAGGCATTAAAGCACGATACGCTGCTTCCCACTTGGCTGGAAGAATTTAAGCAGTACGAACATATCAAAACGCTCGAACGCAGGGTCGTGGTAGAACTGATCGACCACATAGATGTTCATAGCAAAACAGAGATTGAAATTCATTTCTGCTTCGAGGATGAACTGCACAGTATCACAGAAAAATTTATGGAATATCAAACACATCATGGAAATGAGGTGGCAGAGGAATGAAATGGGTCAGTTATACAAGGTCGATTTCCAGCAGGATCGGAGAAGAAAATCCATCCAATACGATTGCGGAACAGAATGAGCGCATAGCACAATATCTAAAAAAGCGTGGGTCCAGCATATCCGAAAAGTATAGTGATCGTAAGAGAACAGCAGAAGCCACAGAGGGCTTTGACAAATTGGTACAGGATGGGATGGCTCGGAAATTTGATGCAGTTGCTGTGGATTCTATCTTCCGCTGTGGAAGAACCCTTCCGTTTGCCATTGAAGCACTGCAGAGGACATTCTATCCGCTTGGTATCCAATTTGCAGTTGTGGAAGATGACTTTTGCAGTGCAGACAAAACTGCCAAAGAAGTTGCAGAGTATTTCAATGGAAAGACCATTGATAAGATTCGTTCGGAATTTATTACCAATCGCCAGAATCACTTTGAAGAAGGTACATTGACCCATCGACAGGCTAAATATGGTTATGCGCTGTCGGAAGATCGCAGAAACCTTGTTCTTAATCCTGAGAGCGCACAGGTTGTAAAGCTGATTTTTCAGATGTATCTGGAAGATATGAAAATCCCGGAAATCGCAAGAGCATTGGATGCACAGGGCGTTCCATCTCCACAAATCCAGATGGCAAAGAAAAAAAGGTCAAGAACAAAAATCAAGTGGCCGGATTCAACCATTCGCTTGATTTTGAAAAATCCACTCTATATCGGAAAGTGTACGCTGACGCTGGCAAAGGCAAAGCGAGAATTAGAGGTTCCGGCGATTGTTTCAGAGACGGAATTTCAGAAAGCCCAGAAAAAGTTGGAATCTACGAGGTTGCCTTCGAGAAAAAAGGCTCGAAAAAAACCAAATCTACTCTTCAAAAAAATCTATGACAAAGAAAGCGGAAAAGGTCTGCTGTGCAGAACATCAGAAGATGAAAGCCAGCAAATCTATTCGTTTGACAAGGGGTATAGATGCTTCTCTGGAAAAGCCCCTTTCATCGAAAGCGAGAAAATCTTTCGAGAGATTCTTTCAGCTTTGGAAAAAGAAAAAATGCAAGCTGCGCATATTGATAGGGTGCTGGACTTGAATCCTGAGAAAGTCAAGCAGTGCATGGATGCTGGACTGTTGCAGTACAGAAAAAGAGCAAATGAGATCGTTGCGCACTTGATGGCCAAGGACGATGAACGAACAGCAGTTTATCGGGAATACGAGCAGGGATCAATTTCACTAGAACAGGTAGAGGAGTATGAACATCAGTATCAGGTGGCGGTCCAGAAGCAGGAAGCGGCTTTTAAAAAAGTAATGCTGGCTGTTAATGACATAGAAAAAGCATTTAGCCATGGAAATCCTTGGTTGATGAAGTTCCGAGCGATTTCAATTCCTGAAAAATTGGAGCGCACACATCTTAAAGAATGGCTTGACCATGTATGGATCGTAGATTTTGAACAGGTAGAAGTGATCCTACAAGAAAGTGAGTGGAAGAGATTCTTCCCGGAAGAATGGCTGAACAACGGAGAGGAAGATTGTAATGGCAAGAAAGAGTAGAAAGAATATGATGCCGCAGGCTGCTGTGCAGGAGGCCGTACAGCAAAACGAAAAAGAACTTCTGCGCACGGCAGCGTATGCGCGGCTGTCGGTTGAGAACGGCGGGCATGAAACAGAAGATTCCCTGCACACACAGATTTTGCAAATTCATAATTATATCAGGGAAAACCCGGAACTGACGCTGACCGATACCTATGCAGACAATGGTTTTACGGGAACACGTTTTGACCGACCAGAATTTGAGCGTATGATGCAGGATATACGGACAGGCAAAATTCAGTGCATCGTAGTGAAGGACTTATCTCGATTTGGTCGTGACTATATCGAAACGGGAAGCTATCTGGAAACTATTTTCCCGATGCTCCATGTTCGTTTTATCGCCATCAACGATGATTTTGACAACATCCGGCAGTCGGATGTGGATAGTCTTGCGGTTCCCATCAAGAACATGGTAAACAGCTTGTACGCGAAGGACATTTCAAAGAAAATCAGCCTTAGTTACCAGATGCGCCGCGAGAAGGGAATCCCTACATCGTGGTGTACACCGTATGGCTATCAGTTGAACCAACAGGGAAATAAGTTTGAAGCGACTGAGGATGCGAAGTGGGTCAAACTGATCTATCAATGGTATCTTGCAGGAGTGAGTACAAACGAAATTGCCCGCAGGTTGGAATTTTTAGAAGTAGCAAGGCCGAACGAACGGCTGAATCGCAAATTACATGAGGGAGATGACCCTACCTATAATAAATGGCACCCCAGTACGGTTCTTCGTATTTTAAACAGCAGTACCTATATTGGAGAACTGGTATCTGGGAAAACGCAAACTGCATCATACAAAGGGATTGGCCTCCATCCAGTGGAAAAGAAGGAATGGCATATTGTTGAAAACGCTCATGAAGCAATCATTCTGAAATCGGATTTTGAAAAAGTGCAAGCACGGCGGGAGCAGAATAAGGAAAAACGGGAAAGGGCGATGGCTCGTTCCAAAGCAACCAGAGAGAAGTGTTATAACCATCTATCGGGAATGGTTTACTGTGGCTGCTGCAGACGCAACATGACGTTTGAACGACGTGTGCATGGTACGGTGAAGGAAACGCACTATGGAGTGTTCATTTGCAAAAGAAAGAAGAACACGACTCCCTGTGCCTATCATGCGGTGCCGGAGAAAATGCTGATGATGGTGGCGATGGATCAGATTCATCATCTGGTGTCTACCATGTGTGAAGAAGAAAAGCTGGTAAAAGACATGATGCGCGGCAGCAATCTGGATTCAGCTCGTTCCATCAAGATGAAAGAAAACTCTATCCTGTTTCGGATTCAGGAAGCTGAAGAACGGCGGTTGCGCTTATATGAGGACTATAAAGCTGAAATTCTGGATGAAGATGAATACAGTCAGCTAAAGGAACATTACATAGCAGAAAAGCAGCGGTTGGAACATGAACTGCAAAAGCAGCGTCAGCGCGCATTGGAACTGGAAAAGAGAATCAAAATCTGTGATGCGCAGATGGAACGGATGCGTGGGTTTCTGAATCAAAGTGAATTTGATGAAGAACTGGTGCACGAACTTATTAAGAAAATCTATGTGGGAATGGACAATTCTGTGGAGGTCGAATTTAAGTGCAGCGACCCCTATCAGGAAGTGCTTGCAATTATGTCGGAGGTTCAGAATGAATGATAAAATTGCAATCTATCTCCGCTTATCATTGGCAGACGGAGATTTGAAAAAGGGCAGCAAGGATGAAAGTAACAGCATTGAGAACCAACGGATGCTGCTCCACGATTACATTGGAAAGCAGGAAGATTTATTTGGCGAGATTGTAGAATATGTAGATGATGGTTATACTGGAACAAATTTTAATCGTCCGGCTTTTCAGAAAATGATTGTGGATTTGAAGCAGGGCGATATAAAAGTCATCATGGTAAAGGATTTATCCCGCCTTGGTCGTGACTATATCGGTGTTGGCGATTATATTGAGCAGATTTTTCCGTTGATGGGAGTTCGGTTTATTGCTGTGAATAATACCTTTGACAGCGTGAAACTGAACAACGGTACGCCGGGAATTGAAGTGGCAGTCAGCAATCTGGTGAATAATATGTATAGCCGGGATATTGCGAAAAAAGTTCGGGCGGCTCTGGAAACGAACTGGAAGAACGGAAAAGCCACCTGCACGAATGTTCCTTTCGGATATGTGTGGAACAAGAAAGGCGGACAGCGGTGGGAAATTGATCCGGAGGCCGCAGCTAGCGTGAAAAAAGTATTTGAACTGGCATTGTCTGGCCGCAATACAACGCAGATCGCCTACGGCATGAACGAATTAAATCTTCCTACGCCGGGATTGTATGCGAAACGAAAAAATCTGCTGATGGGCAGTAATCCTATTATTGCTCCGGACAGTGAAATGCTGTGGAATGCGGCAATCGTGTGGAGAATCCTTAGACGGTATGAATACACTGGTGCACTGGTTATGGGTAGAAGAAAGAAAATTGATGTAAACACTACATCTGTTCGGACCCTCCCGGAGGATAAGTGGATCATTGCAGAAAATGCACATGAGGCCATCGTGACAAAAGATGAATACTATCAGGCACAGAAAGCAATCCGTAACGTAACCCCAATTCAGTATAAAGTAGGTGATGATTTCGCGTTAAAAGGGAAGATTTGCTGCGGAAACTGCAAACGGCAGCTTCGGCACGAAAAGCAGTATGGGGAAATGGTTTTCTGTTGCGGCTATAAAAGGGCGGCAGGAAAGTTCTCTAAATGCTACGGCGGCTATTATAGAGAATATTCGGTGAACGCAAAAGTGGCTCGTGCGATAAAAACTGTGTTCTATGCACTGGATGTGGTAAATCAGGGAATGCAGGAAAAGCAGTCTATCACGGTGCGCTGCATGGACATTGAGGACTTGGAAAAGCAAGCAGAAGTCATTCGGGTGGAGCAGATTAAACTGTATGAATTGTATGCGGACGGTGTACTGTTGCGGGATGCGTACATAGAAAAGAAAAAGGCTCTTTCGGAAAAACTGGCTGCATTGCAGGATAACATACGGACAGAAAAGGAAGAACAGAAGTGTGCCGATGAACTAGATGAAGAAATCCGCGCTCTGACAAAGCAGGCCAGCGAGAAAACGTACATCGGTGGGCTGACAAAAGAATGTGTGGATGCTTTTGTGAGCATGGTTTATCTGTATGACGACCAAACGATGAAAATAGAGTTCAACTGTGAGGATGTGATTCGGAGAGCATTGGAAAAGTATGGCACATAACCGCATAGAAACAGCAAGGTGAGCAAAAAGAATGCCCGTCTGGTTGAGAGGATTCGCAAATCTTCTCGATCAGGCGGGCATTTCATTCCGTAGGAATGGTTTTGCCCGCATAAGCCGCAGACAGCACCCCGGTGTAATCCGAAGTGCAGCTGTGGCTTATGCGGGCTTTTTTGTTATATGATCAACGGGTTACAAAATCAGATTCCTAAACCGTACAGTATTGCTTTCATCTCTCTTACCATCCGAGTGAGAATTTCCTGTTCGATTTTATTGCAGTCCAAGAGAAGACGGTGAATTTCGGAATTTGAGGTTGAAGTCGAGTGTATCAAACTATCTACCAGCAAATCATCAGTCGATACGTCAAGAGCATTGGCAATATCAACCAATGCATCAAGACTTGGGCGTTTGATAGCGGATTCAATTACGCTAATATGTTTTCGTGTCATGTTAAGCTGCTCTCCAAGGGCCTCTTGCGTGATACCAGCTTGTTTTCGGGCATTTGAAATTCGCTTGCCCAAAGCTTTATAATCAGTAGCCATGTGCTTTTCTCCTTATGATTCCCCGCATAAGGCAGTACAATTATCTCGCATGATGGTAGGTAGAGCAACTCTATATCAAAGGTTCTAAGACCGCAAAGGGACACACTGCTAGCTGCTCTGTGGTCTTAGGCTGTTTTGCTACCTACTGGGTAGCAAAAGGCAACTCATGCTACCTGATGGGTAGCAGTCAAAACGCAACGAATGCTTTATAATAGAGGTAGGAAAAGACTGCAAATAGGAAGGAAAGACGATGGCGGACAAGGTAGAAAAAAGAATTCTTACATTATATAGTGATGTGCAGGCAACTTCTGTTCACTGGTTGTGGTATCCATTCATTGCAGTGGGAAAGATAACATTGCTACAAGGCGATCCCGGCGATGGAAAGTCAACCATGATGATGAATCTGATTGCGGAACTTTCTAAGGGAGGGACAACACCGGATGGAAAGCCTGTTGGGATGCCGCAAAGGATTATCTACCAGTGTTCGGAAGATGGAGTATCAGATACCATTAAACCCAGACTGGAAAGATGCGGCGCAGATTGTAGAAAAGTAGCTTTTATCAATGAAGAAACATACAGTGGCCTAACGTTGGATGATGAGCGTATCCGTCAGGCAATCATTGAATTTCGCCCACGGCTTGTAGTTATAGACCCGATTCAGGCGTATTTAGGAAGTGATTCTGACCTTCAGATTGCAGGGAGAGCCAGAAAACTGATGCAGCGTCTCGGAATGTGGGCTTCAGTATATGATTGTGCCATTGTGCTGATTGGTCATCTCAATAAGAAAGAGGGAACGAAAGGTTTGTACCGAAGCCTTGGCAGCATAGATGTGGTTGCTGCTGCGCGAAGTGTTTTGCAGGTGGAGCGTGACCAGAAAGATACAGATATTCGCATTGTCCGGCAGATAAAAAACAGTTTGGCTCCGTCTGATGGAGAAATTCGGTTTTCTATAACAGCAGAGATGGGTTTTCAATGGTTGGAGTGCAAGAGCACATTCGTTTCAGCGGAACAAACGGAAGTGCCAGAATTTGAGTCAAAAACAGAAAAGGCAGCATATCTGATAAAAAAGTTGCTTTCTGATGGCGATATGAGAGCAAGAGAAATCTATATGCGGATGAAAGATGAAGGAATCAGCCGCAGAACCGCAGAAAATACGAAGAAAGAACTCGGTATCCGAAGTTATCGGAAGATGCGACAGTGGTATTGGAGCATCCATACGGGAGAATGAGGAAAAGTACATGATTACCGGTGAAGTAGAAGCAGTAGACCGTAAGCAAAAAATCAGAGACCGCTATAAGGGTGTAGATATATCGGAATTGGAGGTCATTCCCGCCAAAATCATAGAGGATCTGGAAACAAGTTCTGTGATTCGGCGTGTGGCAGCATATATCCGTGTTTCCACTGATAATGATGAACAGACTTCTTCGTATGAACTTCAGAAAAACTATTATACGGATTATATTCAGGCACAGCCGGGATGGGTATTTGTTGGAATCTATGCGGATGAGGGCATCAGCGGCACATCTCTGGAACACCGAAAAGGGATGCAGCAGTTGATTGAGGACTGCAAGGCAGGCAAGATTGACCTCGTTCTTACAAAATCCATTGCCCGTTTTGCTCGAAATATCGTTGACTGCCTTTCTGTGATTGAACTTCTAAAAAATCTGAATCCGCCTGTGGGTGTGAAATTTGAAGCAGATAATATCTATACGCTGGACAGCAATGGACGCATGATTCTGACGATTCTGGCATCGGTGGCAGAGGAAGAATCGCATTCCAAATCTATCATTATGAACTGGTCGATAGATCGGCGGTTCAGCCGTGGCCTGTTCCTGACCCCTGCATTGCTTGGATACGATAAAGACGAGGACGGCAACCTTGTAATTAACCCGGAGGAAGCACAGACGGTAAAGGTGATTTACTACCTGTACCTGAATGGATATTCGCTTACGGAGATTGCAACTCTTTTGATGGAGTATAGCCGTAAGACGAAGTTGGGACGTGTGGAGTGGAATCCCGGTACACTTGCAGGTGTTCTGGCAAATGAGCGCCATTGTGGTGATGTACTGGCAAGAAAGACCTTTACACCGAACTTTTTGACGCATAAATCAAAGAAAAACAACAATGATCGGACACAGTACAGGCAGAAGAATCACCATGAAGCCATTGTTTCCAGAGAAGTTTTTAATGCAGCCAATCATCTGCGGGCATCCCGCAATTATTCAAAGAAAAACAGACCCTTGCCCGTGTTGAGCGTGGTTGAAGATGGGATTTTGCGAGGATATGTGCCTTTTGATAAGGATTGGACAGGTTTTTCGGCAGAAGAATACAGGGAAGCCTCTGAAAGCGTGATGAAAGAACCGGATGTCACTGTTACTGCGGATGTGAAAAAGCGTCTTGATCTGACGGGCTATGAAATAGTCAGGGTACAGTATTTTTCTACTATGCAGAATCCGGCTATGACGATTTCTAATGGACGATTGCGCTTTAACACCGCTTGCTTGAAAAAGTTTGAAAATGTTGAATATGTGGAGCTGCTGCTAAATTCTGTTGAACGCTGCATTGCCATTCGCCCCTGTGACAAGAATAATCCAAACGCGATCCGTTGGGGCAGACTGAAAGAGGGACGTTGGTGTGCAAGCACTTTGGGCTGTCGTGGACTTGCAAAGACTTTATTTGACATTATGGAATGGGATGAGGATTTGCGTTATCGGTTCCGTGGCCAGTTTTTGGAGCAGGGCGATAACAAAATGATGCTGTTCGCATTTGATGAGCCTGAAATGATTAAGGTGGAAGAAATCGTTCTGCCTCCAAAGGAAAACACCGAAGAAGATGAGGGCGAAACGGTCAAAAAGAAGATTTACATTTTTCCACCAGAGTGGGCTGGAACATTTGGACAGCCGATTACAAGTATAGCACAGGTGGGTATCTTACGGCAGGAGCATTATGCCGGAAACTGGGATGTATTTCGTCCTGCGACGGAGATAGAGGAAATGAACATATTTACGGCAGAAAGTCTAAATGAGTTGCTCCGTGAAGCGGAGAAGATAATGGAAGGATGGACTGATTATAGATGAATGAAGAAAACACAACAATCATGCCGCCAGAGAAGCAGATTGTGCAGGATGATAGAGACGCACGGGCGGAAGAACTGGAAAGTGCCTTTTCGTATGATGGCTACCAGGTCGTGCGAAAGGAATTGTTTGCCCATCTGCGTGACCCGGCAATCGTGATTCGTAAAGATAGTATCACATTCAATACAGCCTGTATCACAGGGCTGGAGGATGTGGTCTATGTTCATGTCATGTTCAACAATGATTTGAAGCGTATCGTTGTTCGTGGGTGTGATGAAAATGACAAGGACGCTCTGCGTTGGTGCGTGGCAAAACCGGATAAGCGCAAAAGCCGGAAGATGTCCTGCAAGCCATTTGCGACTTTAGTTTATCAGAAAATGGGATGGGACAGCGAGTGCCGCTATAAAATGCTGGGGTACAGGATTACCTTTGAGGGTGAAACTCTGTATGTTTTTGATCTGCTTGTGCCAGAAATTTTTCATGAAGGACAGAGAAAAAAGAACGCAGTCGATTCGCAGGATAATGCTGCGTCAACAAAACCTGTGAACAGCCGAAAGGGATTTTACCTGGATGATATTGTGGGAACTTTTGGTGTGCCTGTGGAAGAACACCGGAAAGAATCTGAAGTCAAGCAAATGGATGGGTATGTGTCAATGGGGATTCTGACAGGAAAGATTGCTCCTGAAGCTGGAAAGGACTAATTGACAGGTTGTACAAGGGGAGGGTCTGTCCATTTGTGGGAGGTGAGCAATATGCAAAAAACAGAACAGAAAACGGAGCAACAGGCAGGACTTGGCATGAGTTTCTGCGAGGAAGAGGGACGAATCACGGTCTTCAGAAAAACGCTGGAAGCGTTAGAATGGCCGTCACACTATCGGTTTCTGTATAATCGCAAAATGAAACAGATAGCTGTACAGGCGTGTGGAGCAGAAGAAGCAGGAGCGCATCGTGTGGGAAAACTGGATGAATCCAATAGCGGCGAAATCAAGTGTATGGCATTGGTTCGCATGATTTACGGGGATTCTGGGTGGGACAAGAAAATGTCCTATCGGCTGCTCGGAAGAGCTTTCCCACAGCAGCGACTTGTTTCGTTTAAGATAACGGATGCAATGCAGATAGAAAACGGGAGAGTACTAACTGAAATGTGAATCTCACATTAGTTGGTTCTGAAATAATTAGTTGCCTATGATATAACAGTGGCGAAGAATGCAATAATATGGACAACTCCATTCTACGCTAACCGAGGGAACATTGTTTTACGATGTTCGCTTTGACGCAATCGCACCGAAATCTGCGGACAGCACAGAACAGGAAGAAGTCATTCGTCTGATTATCAATGTGGAAGCACAGACAAAATTCAAGCCGGGATACCCATTGACGAAACGGGCAATCTATTATTGTAGCAGAATGATTTCTGTACAGCACGGCCCGATTTTTACAAAATCTGAATATGGGAAGATTCGCAAGGTCTACTCCATCTGGATTTGTACTCAGCCGTCAGATGGTTTTGAGAACACGCTTACCCGGTACTCCATCAAACCCGAACAGTTAATTGGAGAAGCGCAGGAAGAAACCGAAAACTACGATTTGATGAGTGTCGTAATGATTTGTTTAGGCAAGCCAGGGACAGAGAATCATAATGGAATCCTGAAATTTATGGAAGTGCTGTTATCTTCCACAAGATCAGGTTCTGAGAAAAAGAAGATTCTGGAAGAAGAGTTTGGCGTTGCAATGGGCGAAGAACTGGAAAGAGAGGTGCTTGAAGTGTGCAATCTTAGTCAAGGCGTAAGAGCCGAAGGTCGTGAAGAAGGCCGTCAGGAAGGCAGAATCGAAGGCATCGGAATTGGCGAGATTCGGATGCTGGTTCAGCTTGTTCGAGAGGGTGATTTACCGCTGGAGCGTGCTGCGGCAAAAGCGAAAATGACAGTTGAGCAGTTTAAGGAAACAATGGAGAACACCCCATTACAGGCAGTGTGAAAACAAAATAGCATAAGATAACGGATAGCCCTACAAGGCTCTGATGATTCAAAGAATTGTCAGAAAAGCCTTGTGGGGCTTATTTTTTTTTGCTTTTTTTGAGAAATTTTTTGTCCCTATCTTGACATCAGGGGGGCGCACTAGAGTTACAACAAACGCCCTGAGATGGACAGTTTGTTCGGGATACAATGTACCTGCACCTGCCATCTGCTGCGTGCCCGTCTTGCCACTGCGGAGGAGGTTACCGCGCGGCGGAATCTCGCGTTCACCCCCTACGACTGCCATGGCAGCCACGGATTTTAAGATTGCAATACCAAAATAGGTGGCACCGAAACGCAGAGAATCATTACCATCAAGCGTACACTGAAGGATTTGCAGTTTTTATATTTGTTTCTTCCCGGCAAACTCATGGCAAGTACCGCTCGCTTATCATTCTTTTACCGTCATCATAATGCGTACCGTATTCAAGAGATGCCGAACCATATAGCAGCACTTGGGAAAATGAATCAGAACTGATTCACTTTTTCGTGTCAAGAATTTTGGATGAATCTAAACTGATTCACTCTGGAGCATATACGAATTTATATGTGTGTCCAGTTTGATTGTCCACCTCCTTGGGGCAGGTGTGTTTTGCTAGCATAGCATGTGGTCATCCACATGCACATTTCTGGGGCGTACCCCAGACCCCCGCGCTGCTCTTATGTGACGATAGTGACGCAGATGACGCTAATGACGCTGTTTTGGGGATATCCCTATACCATATCCCAGATTCAGCGTCATTAGCGTCATCTGCGTCATTCTGATTTTGTGTTTCTCGTAATATCATTGTTTTTGTTTCGAGCAGTAGTAAACTGCAAGCGTCATTTCACTATAAGCGTGACGGTAGTGACGATGGTGACGGTGTTCGTGGGATAGGGTAAAGGGGTATATCAAAGACATCGTCATCACCGTCAGCATCGTCATTCTACAGGCAAGCCGTTTTAATCTGCG
>OIAK01000066.1_pt1 | contig 63928 bp, 57 predicted proteins | sample 1580741 | NCBI WGS metagenome assembly OIAK01 (sample SAMEA3882521, study PRJEB24775) | human gut metagenome | biome: human-associated habitat; feature: intestine environment; material: feces | place: Netherlands | collected 2009/2010
CTAAACAGATTGACGATGAAATCAGCTATCTCAAATTAGATACGAAAGTGAGGCGGGAATTTATGCTTATGGAAGCGCGTTTGTTAGATGAACGGCGTGAAGGTATTGCTGAAGGCGAAGCAAATGCCAATATCGCTACTGCTAAGCGCATGTTGGCTAAGGGATGCTATTCTCTCGAGGTCATCGCTGAGCTTACAAATTTATCTCTCGCTGATGTGGAAAAGCTGAAGGAAGACGCTTAACCACTCTAATACTGATTTCACTAAACAGATTGACGATGAAATCAGCTATCTCAAATTAGATACGAAAGTGAGGCGAGAATTTATGCTTATGGAAGCACGTTTGTTAGATGAAAGACGTGAAGGCGAAGCTGTGGGTATTGCCAAAGGCAAAGAAATCGGCCTTGTTGAAGGTGAAGCTATCGGTCTTGCTAAAGAGAAACTCGCTACTGCTAAGCGCATGCTGGCCAAAGGCTGCTATTCTCTCGAGGTTATCGCTGAGCTTACAAATTTATCTTTCGCTGATGTAGAGAAGCTAAAGGAAGAGGCTTAAGCACGTAAAGCAAGCCTAATACGAAAAATTATACACAAAGCACTAAAAACCCATGTCCCGCCTAAATCGGCAAGACATGGGTTTTCTGTATTCTCAGTGCACACTTTAAGAGCGTGCGCTATTTTTATTTTATTATCTTCTGCAGTACGCCTACATCCGCAAGCTTCTTATTTACTCCTTCTGATACAAATCATAATAACGCCCTTTGCGCGCCAGCAGCTCCTCATGGCTGCCGCATTCCGCAACAGCGCCCTCGTCAAGCACCACAATCTTGTCCGCATGACGGATGGTGGAAAGACGGTGCGCAATAATCAGCGTGGTACGTCCTACCGCCAGCTCGTCGAGCTCCTTTTGTATCTGCTGTTCCGTAATATTGTCGAGTGCGCTTGTAGCCTCATCCAGCACTACTACCGGAGGATTTTTGAGGAATACGCGCGCAATCGCCAATCGCTGCTTCTGGCCGCCGCTCAGCTTCACGCCGCGCTCACCCACCTCGGTATCGTAGCCCGCAGGCAGCTTTTGAATGAACTCATCCGCCGCCGCTGCCTTCGCTGCCGCCTGCACCTCGTCCGCTGTCGCATCCGGTTTGGCGTAGGCTATGTTGTAGCGCACGCTGTCGCCGAAGAGAAAGACATCCTGCTGCACCAGGCCGATTTGCCTGCGCAGCGACTCCTGCGTAAATGCACGGATATCGCAGCCGTCCAGCAAAATTCTGCCGCTCTGCGGCTCGTAAAAGCGCAGCAAAAGGCTGGCAATGGTTGTTTTGCCTGCTCCCGTAGCGCCCACAAAGGCCACGGTTTCACCTGCTGCCACATGCAGCGAAAGATTGCGGATAACAGGTCTGCCGTCCGCATAGGCAAAGCTGACGTTATCAAAGGTGATGTTCCCTTTACAGGGCGGACAAATTTTAGCATCCGGTGCATCAATAATCTCGGGCTTTTCCTGGAGTAGCTCATAAAAACGCTTGAAGCCTGCCATGCCGCGCTGATATACCTGAATGAAGCCTAAAAGCTGCATCAACGGCTTCATAAACAGGCCCACGTAGAGGAAGAAGGCCACCAGCTCACCGAAGCTCATCAGTCCCTGATTTATCAGCAGACCGCCCACTACTAATATCGCCACATTGATAAAGTTGCTGAAGAAAATCATACTGCCGACGAAATAAGATGTTATTTTAAAGGATTTTTTACATACTGTCAGATAGGCATCCGCCTTTTCCATAAACTGCGCCATATCGCTGCGCTCACCGGCGAAGGCCTTGATCAGACGCACGCCGTTGATGCTTTCCGCAGCCTTGCCCGTTACCTCGCCCATTGCCACACGATTAGCAAAGAAGGCCTTTTTCATGCGCAGGTTGACGAAAACGGTATGCACTGCCTTCACCAGAAGCAGGAAGGCAATAAGGCTGCCCAGCATAGGATTCATGTAAATAAGAATAACCATCGTGCCGCCCATCGTCAGCCCGCAGACGGTAAGATCAATCGGCGCATTGCCTGCGAAGCCGTTAATTTCGCTCAAATCGCTGGTGAGGCGCGAGAGCAGCTGGCCGCTTTTGTTTTTATCGTAAAAGCCGAAGGACAGCTTTTGCAGATGTCTGAACAAATCGCGGCGCATATCGCGTTCCATGGAATAGCTCATGGACTGCGCCCAGTAGATGATGCTGAAATGCATGCCGAAGTTTACCAGATACATGGCAAGCAGTGCCGCCGACCATTCAAGGAGCAGCGGCAGATTCTTAAGCGGCAGTTGCTGTTCCAGCATCAGCTTCACTACATAGGGAAAGAAGAGCTCGAGCAGTGCGCGCAGCAGCGAGCCTATCACAAGAAAGAGCAAAATGCCCTTATACGGTTTATAATAGCTGAGAAATGTTTTGAACATAAAGCTTTCCTATCCTCTATTCATATATATTCTAAAGCGCGGGCAGCAGCTTTTGCCAAAACGCTGCCGCGGCGTTATATACTTTCTTTTATGATGATACAGTCTACACTATATAGCAGGTATAAAGTCAATAGGATGTGTTCTTAAATAATATCATAAAGCGAGCTATTTGCCAATTGCTATAACACAAGCGCTTCACTAAAAAACTGCCTTTCCTAAAATCGGAAGGCAGTTTTTGGTGTTGCTTAAGCCTTATTCGGCAAGCAGCTTGCCTGCTTCCGCCAGCTTGGCCATTGCTTCGTCGTCGGGAGCACCCAGCGCCAGTACGCCGTCAGCCACAAGTGTCGCACCCGCGTCCTTAACGCGTGCTTCCCAATCCTGCATATAGCTTCCGCCCCAGCCATAGGAGCCGAAGAGCGCTACCTTTTTGCCTGCCAGCTTGCCTTCCAGCTCGGTGAAGAACGGCTCAAATTCGCATTCCTCCAGCACCTCAGCGCCCATTGCCGGGCAGCCCAGTGCCAGAGCATCATAGCCTGCAGCCTCGTCAGCAGTGATTTCGCTGACATTTTTTACAACAGCCTCCGCACCGGCAGCGTTAATTGCTTCCGCAATAGCGTCAGCCATCATTTGTGTATTACCGGTACCGGTCCAAAAAATTACAGGAATTTGTTTCATGATAGTGTTCTCCTTTTGCTTTAAACTTTACTTTTGATAATAACCCTGGATTTGCTCCAGCAGGAAATCAGCACCCTTTTCGCCCATAAACGGCAGGTGTGTTGCCACTACGCCATTCATAAACGGCGCGCTGATGAGCACCTTCGTGTTGCTTGCATCAGCCTGCGTAAGCGCCACGTCATCCGCAAAAAGCAGCGTGTTGCGCAGCTCACGGATTTCCTGCAGCCATTCGCCCTCCTCGGCGTAGGCTTCTACATCTGCCGCCGGCCCGGTGATGGCCTTCAGGCTGTGTGCGCACATTTTGTGCGTCACGCTGATGCCTGCCTGTTCCAGAAAAGCACCCACACCCTGCACCAGGTCATAATCGCCCTTAACAGCGGCCTGCCTTGGCTTGCTGCCGCCCATCATAGCAAACATACTGAGCACGGACATGCCCTTTTCCTTCATTTTGATGCGCATCAGCACCACGGGCTCAGGAGCCTTACCAACTGCTGCGCCTACCTGCTCCAAAAAGCTTACGGTGCCGCTGTAGCCGTAGGGAACGGCATAAACATACGGCGTACCGAACTTTTCTTCAAGATATTTGGCAGCGGCGAGGCCTTCGTTGCCCAGCACAATATTTACCTGTGCCTTGCCCATAGCCTGCAGCTCGTCTACGCTGGTGTCGCAGCAAAGGCAGGCATTGCAGCGCAGGCCCAGTGCTTCACTCAACAGGCTCTTTACCTCCCAGATGTCGCTTGCCATGCGGTAGCGCCACGCAGAGGCACCGATGATGTTGTACACGCCCGCCTCCTGCGCTACGTCCTTCTTTGGCAGGTTGCGCACGAGCAGTTTGTAGGTTTCGGCCAGGCCGACGCTGTAATCACCGCGGAAGCCGCCCTGCTCGAAGGCCACAAGCTTAGCCTTGACCTCGTTTTGCATATAACGGCACACTCCCTTGATGTCGGTGCCGATGACGGCAGTTACGGAAGAGGCTACGACGAAGATAACCTTCGGCGCATAGCTTTTATCCAGTTCGATAATTGCTTCCTCCAGACGTGTTACATCGCCCATGACAACATCATCCTCGCTCATATGCGTGGTGAAGAGGCGGTTTTGAAAGCGCAGGCCCAAGCCGCCGTATAAGCCCATGCTGTAATGCGTAGTACCAGCAGGGCCGTATTCCAGTACAATAGCTCCCTGAACGGCCAGAAGGCTCCAGATAATTCCCATTCTGTCCGACGGTGTCGGTAAAAATCTTACTAAGCTCACAGGCCGGCCTCCTCTCTGAATTTCTTTGCGTCGGCTACAGCCTTCGCCACTGCCTGCAGCATGAAGCTGCTACATTCAAAGCCCAGCATTTTGCCTGCCGGGTCACTGTGCAGCAGGGCAATGCCCTTGCGGCGCAGGCGGTCACCGAACTCATGGCCCATGTAGAACAACGGATGCAGCACGTCGTAAACATATTGCAGCGGTGCGATATTCGCCGCCTTGCAGATGTACGGGTCGGTTTGCGTCAGAATACTTTCGATATCCGCAAAATTAGCCTCACTCAGCTTATTGCTCTGAATCAGCTGCGGCACCAGGCCCAGGCTGCACAGATAGCTGTTGAGCTCAAAGCAGTCATACTGCGTATTGCCGTAGATATAGGGCACGCCCTTGACGTCAGGCAGCACCTGCTGCTCCATTTCCTTGCATTCCTCAAACTTAGCGCCAATCTCCGCAGGCAGCGGCAGCTCCAGATAATTAAACAGATGCTGATAGGTCTGCAGGATTTTTTCCGGTGCGGCGAAGCGGTTGAAGTAAACGTAAGGAATGCCGTACTGCTCCTGCATAGCCTGCGCCAACGGCAGTGCGATATCATGCACGACGATGTTTACCTTCGCTGCGGGAGCACGGCGGATTTCCTCGGCAGTGCAGCCGCTGGGCAGCTGTACGCCCAGTTTGACGCCTGCTGCCGCTAAAAATGCGTGCAGCTCTGTATCGGCAAAGTTACCCATGCGCTGGCCTAAAACGTTGACGCTGCCGTCACATTCCTGCTTTTGCATCATGGTGGCGCAGGCAGTGATGGCGCGCTCCAAGCCGGGGAAATGGTCCTCGCACTTAAAGTGCTCGGTGTGCACCGCCATTACCGGAATGCTGTACTGTTTCGTCAGCTCTGCAGCAATGGCGTCGTAATCATCGCCGATTACCTCAATTACGCAGGTGGTGACGAGCATCACGCATTTCGGCTGATATTCCGCCACTATTTCTTTGAAGGCCTTGTGCATGCTTTCGGTGCTGCCGAAGGTTACATCATGGCTGTCGAGCACAACGGAAACGCAGCGTCCCGCAATACCGCCGTAGCGCTCGTTGATGGTGAGGCTTTTGGTGTAATAGCTGCATTCGTCCGTGCCTACGATTACCAGCAGGCAATCGTTGATACCGCCTGCCACCATCGCCGCGCCCATCAGCGGACAGTGGGTGCCGGGGAACAGTGCTGTTGTTAGCTGGGGCACATCCTTGATTGTCTGCACCTTGCTCAGGCGGTTCAGGCGGCCTAAGATTTCGTTGCCGTCCATGCCTGTAGCCTGCAGCGGCATACCCATTTTCTCAGCCATTTTGCGCATTTCGTCCTTTTTGTCACCCTTCATGGCCTGCATCATGCTCATCATCTTGCCCATGTCGGGCATAGCGCTTTTGTCGCCGTTTTTCTGCTTAGCCTTGATGGCTTTGATGGCGCTTTTGGGCATGCCCATTTTTTCGGCCATCTTCCACATTGCATCTTCCTTTAAGTCCATGTACTGCCTCCTATTCTTCTTCGTCCTCGCTCATAGCCAGCACACGCTCGGCTAATTCGTTGTACACCTGTACCATTGGTGAGTCCTTGACAAATTCGCTGACGGTACCGCCCTGATTTTCGGCGATTTGGATATCGCCGCTGCGCGGTACGTACCGCACAACCTCGGTGCCGATTTCTGCGGCAGCTTTGGCTACCAGCTCCTGCTCATTCTCAATGTTTTTGGCGTTGAGGATGATGCCCTTTAAGCGTGCATAACCGCGACGGCCGAAGTTTTTGATGGCCTGGGCGATGTTGCTTGCCGCGTAGAGGGCCATCATTTCGCCGGAGGATACGATGAATACCTCGCGTGCATAGCCTCCGCGAATGGGCATGGCAAAGCCGCCGCAGACTACGTCACCTAAGACGTCGTAGATGACGATATCAGGCTTGTAGGTTTCAAAGGCTTCCAGCTCGGCCAGCTTTTCAAAGGCGGAGATGATGCCGCGGCCTGCGCAGCCGATGCCGGGGGTGGGGCCGCCGGCTTCTACGCACAGGACGCCGCCGAAGCCTTCAAATACAATGTCCTCTAATTTCAAGGCTTCGCCTTTTGCTTTCAGTTGTTCTAATACTGTGGGGATGCGTTTGCCTTCCATGAGGTTTTTGGTGCTGTCGCTTTTGGGGTCGCAGCCTACTTGCATTACTTTGTAGCCTTTTAATGCGAGGGCTGCGGATAAATTTGAGGTGGTGGTGGATTTGCCGATGCCGCCTTTACCATAGATTGCTATTTTTCTCATGTTTTTCTCCTTGTGGGTTATAGTTATTGAGGGTTATTATTGATGTTTAATGCGAAGTATAGCCTGCTTGCTTACGCTTGTGTGCTATGATACTTTTTGCCCGGGGCGGCAAAAAGTATCCAAAAAACGCCCTTAATGGCTGCTTCGCCGGATTCCGGCGACTAGATTCGCAAAATTTTTCACGTCGCTGATTTTTACGTGACGTTCATCCGCAGGATGCGTCAACACTCCAGCGAAAAATTCCTGTGCCTGTCCGTTGCTTGCACAGTTCGCTTGACATCGTGGTTCTGGCGAGCCCGTCGTCCGTTCCGGTCTGCGCAGCGCCGAGGGTGGTGTGCTAAACGTACTAGCTAAGAATGACGTGCTTTTTGTTTAATGCGAAGTATAGTCTGCTTCCGTTTCGCTTGCGTGCTATGATACTTTTTGCCCGGGGCGGCAAAAAGTATCCAAAAAACGCCCTAGATAGCTGCGTTCTATAACATTATGCCTAGTTTTCGCGTGCAAGCCTATTATTTATATTCTATTACAAACGGGAATCCTTGGACGAAGTAGCAGCGTACTTTTTGGCCAGCGTCGTTTTTGGCAGCACTGAAGCGCCATTTATAGAAGGCGCTGAGGGCGTTGTTGTCCAAGGTGCTGTTGCCGCTGGAGCGCACTACTTCGGCGCTTTCTACGCGCCCGTCAGTTCCTATAACGCCACGCACGACAACGCGCCCGCCGATTCCCGCATCACGCAGTGCCTGCGGATAAACCGGAGCCGCAGTTGAAGATACGCGCGGAGGCACCTTGGGATTGCGCGCAATGCCGGGGCCTGCTCCATCGCCAATGCCGCTGCCGTGTCCCGCACCGTGACCGCCGCCGCTGCCACTGCCGCTGCCTTTTTTTGCACCTGCAGGCACATGCTTCACTACATGCTTCACAACCTGCTTATGCTCTATCTTGCCATCAGGCAGAGTAATCGTTTCTTCTTCCACGACTTCCTCCACCTGCTCCTCGCCATCGTCGGCAGCATCAGCGACAGCTTCATCGCCGCCACCGCCACCTCCTCCGCCGGCATCAAAGAACACAACAGTATCAGCATCCGCAACCGGCGGCTGCATGGCAAAAACGCCCGAAAACGCCAGTGCGACGAACAATATAAAATGTATTATCAGTGAACCGCAAAAGCCAAAGCGATGACGTGCCTTCGCCTGCAGCTTTTCTATCTGCTTCATCGTTACTTACCGCCATCCGTTGCCAGGCCGAAGCGTGCTACGCCTGCACCCTTCAGCTTATCTACCAGCTTAATCACCTCGCCGTACTCCAGCGCCTTTTCCGCACGGATGACAACGGCGAAGTTTTTGTTCTTCTTCTGCTCCAGACCTGCCTGCAGCGCCAAGGCCTCCGCATCTGTTTGGGCATCGCCCAGATAAATGCTGCCGTCGGCCTTCATCGTTACGGCGAAGGTTGTCGTGGTATCCGTCGCCGCATTTTTAGCCTGCGGCAGCTTCACCGGAATCGTTTTCAGGTCAATCATATACATCGTGCTCAGCATAAAGAAGACCAGCAGGAAGAACATAATATCAATCATCGGGATAATCATCAGCGGCGGCGTTTTCCTGTTACGCACATCTCGCAGCTTCATGATCTTCCTCTCCTTGTTTCAGCCTCCAGCAGCGCGCTGAAGCACTGCTCCATATCCGTAATCATATTGTCCATACGGTGAGCGAAATAGGAATGCGCGCACAGCGAAAGAATAGCCACGCACAAGCCTGTCGCCGTTGCAATCAGCGCTTCACCGATGCCGCCGGTAATCGCCATCGGCGCACCCGCTTCTACGTTGAAAATGCTGAAGGCACCAATCATGCCCACGATAGTGCCCAGCAGTCCCAGAAGCGGAGACATCGTTACGATAATGCCCAGGTAATCCAGCTTATCGCGCAGCGTCGCCATAAAAATGCCGGCACGGCTTTCGAGGAAGGCGCTCTTTTCTGCCTTGCCGCCTGCAACAGCCTCCACATCGGCAAGCATCTGCGCGCACTGACCGCTGCCCTTGCGCGCCAGCTCCGTCGCCACAGCAAAATCACCGCTGCGCACGGCGGCACAATAGCGGGAGGCAAAGACAGCGCCGCTGTCCACGCTCTTATAATATATAAACCGCTCAATGGCGATTGCTATCACAGTTATAGAACAGGCGAGCAACGGCCACATAACCAGTCCGCCCTTATGAAAGTACATTATCAAATCTGTTATTGCCTGCATATTTTCCTCACAAATCTACAAATGCTGTCGTACTTTTACAGGAGGTGCATACTGCTCCCCAAAGTACAGAAAGGAGCAGTATGCTGTATATTATGGAATCAAAGCTCTAATTAAAAGGTCATCTCTGCGCCGACACGCCAGGTGCGGCCGTCAATAGTATAGCTATGATTTTCATCATAGGGTAAGGTCTTGTCAAAGATATTGTCTACACCGGCATAAACATGCAGGTTTTTAGTAATTTGCTTGTCTGCAACAAAGTTAAAAGTGTTAAAGGTATAGGTATTAACATTGCTGGAAACCTTGTACAGATAATCTACATACCACTTAGACCACAAAGTTGCGGTAAACGGCAATTCTGCATTATCAGTATAACTTAATTGGACAACACCGTTTTGTCTTGCTCTGTTATTCAGACGAGCATTAGTGGTTTTATCCTTAGCATCCGTGTAGTTATAAGTAGCCTTAACATTCCAATTATCATTGAAATTGTAACCAACCTCTGCTTCTGCACCACTGATTTCCGCTTCGCCTACATTGTAGTATTTGCTCTTGACAACCATGCCGACACCGGGAACACAGCCACGGTAGAACATATCGGAATCAATAAGATTATCTATTTCATTATGATAATAACCTAATTTGCCGGACCATTTACCTTGCTCTGCTTCAAAACCGATGTCGAAATTAGTTGCTTTCTCAGGTTTTAAATCAGGATTACCTAATACCTGAACATTCATCATGCCCATGCGTTTATCCATGGTAGAGTACAATTCATATACTGTCGGCGCACGGAAGCTCTTGCCATAGTTGACCTTAAAGCGGCTATTATCGCTGAAGCTATAGGTAGTACCGATTTTAGGAGATGTATGACTGCCGAAGGCATTGTGATGGTCAAAACGCACAGCAGGAATAAGCAGCCATTTATCAGTAATTTTCCATTCATCCTGCAGATAAGCAGCATAAGTATCTACATCCTTTTCAGAACCTGCTTTAGTGATACCTGCAAAGGTTTCGCTATATTTGTTATCACCGCCACCGCCGAAACGTGTACCACGCATATTGGTCGTAGTCCATTCAGCGCCATAAGTCATAGTGTTTTTATCATTCAGCTTCATGCTGTTTTTGCCTTCAAACACCAAAGTATCATACGAGGTATGGTCAAAATCGGTAATAGCATTATTTTCGTTTGTTACGTTGCTTTTCTTTAATGTATTGTAATACATACGCAGATTATAATCGTTTTTATTATCCTTGCCATAATAGGTCAAAGCATAATCGGAACGGTTGTTATCATAATTATAAACACCTTTGTCAGTGCCTTCACTGCTATTACTGGTGAACTGTTCACGCATAAAATTCAAATCTAAAGCAAGACCACGGTTAGCATCAAAGGCATAATCAAAACCAAGATTTAAGAAACGGCGAGGTCCATACATATTGGAGCTGCTAGTATCATAACCTTTGGTTTTATTGTAATAGCCGCTAACCTCTTTACGGACATCTTCAATACCGCCGCTGGCTTTTACACTTACTTTGCCTTGACGTCCGGAAGAATAATAGAAGTTTGTACCCATTTCTTTAGTGCCGGTATGAGCACCGATACTTGCATGCTCTTGGTTGGCTTTCTTTGTAATGATGTTAATAACACCACCCATAGCATCGCTACCATACAAAGCAGAACCATTGCCACGAATAACTTCAATGCGTTCTACATCTGCAAGATTGATACGGCTCAGCTCATAGGCATTCATTGTAGAACCGGTGTTTTCGGCAGCCATACGACGACCGTCAACCAAAATCAACGTATGCTTGCTTTCCATACCGCGAACCATAACCACATTACCGGTCATGCCAACCTCTTGCACATCAATGTTAGTTGCAAAACGCAAGGCATCGCGCACGTTATAAGCAGCAGTATTTTTGATATCCTCTTGGGTAATAACCTCAACGCTTTGCGGAACCTCTTTCTTCTCCAGCTGTGTTTTGGTAGCGGTCACAACGTAATCCGCACCGCTGTATTCATCGTAATTATCTGCCTCAGCAGCAAATGCCATATGGCCAACTGCACTGACAACGCAGGCAGTAAGTAAGGCTATCTTCTTTTTGTTTAAATTTCTCATAATGCACCTCTTTTTTCTGCTTATTTTTATGGTATATTTCACACCCGCAAGGTCAGCGACCACTAACCCACGGATAAAAAAATATCGGAAGAATTTATTTTCTGTCGAACCAAACGACAAAATCACCCGCAGGCTTTTCGCCCTTCTGTTTGCGCTCCAGCGGTGTAATTACGGCAACCTTGAGCTCAGGACGCAAAGCTTCCAGCTTTTGCGCTGTTCCCAGATGCGCATCGGAATGGAAGCAACCGTTGATATGCAAAATCTGCATATTCTGATGTGCATCGGCAAACGCAGCAATGCTCTCGGCCATCTTGTCATCCTTCAGGCATTGCGCCGCATACACGGCAGCCAGGCGCTGCGGCGGCATCTTCATCGGAGCTGCCGGGGAGCTCATCTGCGCATAGAATTTATCCTTATACGCGCCCTCGGGAGCATAGGTATGCTTGGGCAGCCATTGCTGATACTGCGCTTCCACGCCCTCCGTCGAAGCGTTGTTTTTCGCTACGTGCGCTGCCAAAAAGCGCGGTACGTTAGCGGCAATAACGGGCATTTTCTTTTCTTTGGCAAAATTTACCAGCGGAGCATAATCCGTACGATAATTAGGCCAGGGACGACTTGCAGCGAGAAAATTTTCTTCGCTCAGAGTATCTGCCAAAAAGTTATTTAACTTACTTTGGTTATCTGCCTCAAACATTTCCATGGATAAGGCCAGTTTCTCGCCTTTTGCCTTATACATTGCCTCCAAAAGCTCTAATTCATATTGGTGTATTTCACTTTGATCATGATATTCACCAAAGAAAACTACATCATACTTCTGCAGCTTGCTTGCCAGCTGCGCTGATGTTAAATTTTTTCCGCTCTGTACATCACTGAACTGCGCCGCACCTGCGGCACCTGCGCCCAGGCACAGCATTGCCATGCTAAGAGCGATTGTTTTCATGAATTTATTCATCTTAATCATGCTCCTCTACACTATACGGAAAGCACACGGGGTACTGCGTCCCATTGGCCCCAACACGCATGATCACGGCCTTCACATCGTAAAGCTCTTCAATCACAGACTGCGTGAACACCTCGTCCGTAGGCCCGTCTGCCATGATTGTGCCCTTTTTCAGCGCAATCAGGCGCTCACTGTAACGCGCCGCATGGTTCAAGTCGTGCAGCACCATGATAACCGTCAGCCCCATTTCATTATGCAATCGCACAACCAGCTCCATCAGCTCCAGCTGATGATGCACATCAAGATAGGTTGTAGGCTCATCGAGCAGCAAAATCTTAGGCTTCTGCGCCAGCGCCATGGCCAGCCACGCGCGTTGGCGTTCACCCCCGCTCAGGGTATGCACCAGGCGCGTACGCAGCGGTCCCAGCTCAGTAAACTCCAGTGCTTCTTCAATAGCCAGGCGGTCCTCCTGATTGAGGCCGTCGAAGAACCTGCGGTACGGCAGGCGTCCGTAGCACACCAGCTCCTCCACCGTCGTGCCGCCGGGAGCGTTCGCACTTTGCGCCATCACCGCCAGCGTGCGCGCCACCTCTTCCGTAGACATTTTGTTGATGTCCTTGCTGTCGAGATAAACTGCACCGCTCGCAGGCTCCAATAAACGACATAACGCCTTCAGCAGCGTTGATTTGCCGCTGCCGTTCGGCCCGATAATCGTCACAATCTCCGGCTGGGAAATATCCAGCGTCAGGTTCCTGATTATCGTGTGCTCGCCGTAGCACAGGGTAATCTTTTGTGTATGTAATGTCGGGATATTCATAGCTTAACGCATCCTCCGTTTCAGCAGATACAAGAAGAACGGACCGCCGATGAAGGACATGAAGATGCCTACGGGAATTTCCAGCGGACTGAAAAGCGTTCTTGCCGCCGTATCAGCCAGAGTTACCACCGCACCGCCGGCAATCGCCGCACAGGGCAGCAGGTATTCGTGGTCGCTGCCGATTAACAGGCGCATGATGTGCGGCACGATGAGGCCCACAAAGCCCAGCATGCCTGCTACGCTTACGGAAACCGCCGCCAGCAGCGCGGAAAGAAAGATTAAAATTGTGCGCATGCGCATGACGCGTACGCCCAGACTCTTGGCCAGCTCATCACCTAACTGCAACGCATTCAGGGAACGCGCACACAAAATCGTGCCAATAATACCAATGGCGCTGTAGGGCAGCAGCATCTCCACATGCCCCCAGCTGCGCCCCTGAAAGCCGCCGGCCATCCACATAACCGTGCCTTGGATTCTGTCGCTGTAAAATACGTTCAGCGCCGCCATACCGCCGCCAAAGAAGGTGGCAACCGCCACGCCTGCCAGAATCATTCGCAGCGGGTTGATGCCCTTTTCCCACGCCAGGAAAAAGACGATGCCTGTGGAAAGCACGGCGCCGACAAAGGCTGCCAGCGGCACCATGGCAGATTGTTCCGGGAAAAGCAGCATTATCACCATCGCAAACAGGCCCGCACCGGCACTCACGCCGATGATACCAGGGTCTGCCAGCGGATTGTGCAGCACACCCTGCAGGTTGCAGCCTGCCAAAGCCAAGTTAGCACCTACAAGCACGGTAACAATCGTGCGTGGCAGGCGGATGAGGTTCACAATGCGGTCGGTGTCAGCATCGGCCTCGCCCAGCAGCGCTGCCCATGTTTCACCCACCGAAAGGCTCACCGTACCGCTGCCGATGCTCACGAAAATGCCTGCAACGAGCAGGATGCACAGGCCGCAAAAGACCGCTATACGCATTTTTTCTTTTGTTTTGGCATCATTGCTCATTACTTAACCTCTCCATAGATATATTCTTTCATAATCTTCATCGCGTCGATGGTGTGCGTGCCTGGGTTAACGGTAAACAGGCTCGGCGGCAGCTGGTACACACGGTTATTCTTCACGGCGTTCACGTCATGCCAGATGGCGTTGTCACGCATATTGGCGCGCAGCTTTTCCAGAATTTCCTTGCTGCCGCCCATGGTAATCAGCATCACGATGTCGGGGTTTTCCTTGGCTACGAATTCCATGCTCAGCGGAATGTAGCTGCTGTCCTTCACATTCTCGGCCTTGTCCGCAATGTTTACGGCACCCAAACGCTCTGCCAAATCACCGCCAAAGCTCTTTTTGGTGGACATATTGAAGCTGTCCGGCGAGCCGAAGATGATCAGCACCTTCGGTCCCCTGCCCTTCTGCACGTCCTGCGTCAGCGCGGCATATTCCTTTTCTATCTGCGCACGCTTGGCGGCAGCTTCCTTTTCTCTGCCGGCAAAGCGGCCGAAGTCGTCTATGCTTTTCAGCACGTCCTCATAGGAGTTTATCATGTTCAGATAAAGCGGCACGCCGGCCATTTCCAGAGGCTTGCGCAGCATTACGTGGAAGGGTACGTTGGTACCTACAACCAGGTCAGGCTTCAGGCTCATGATTTTTTCCAGATTCGGTGCGTGGATCATGCCTACTTCGGTGATGTCCTTGATGCTTTCCTTGATATCGTCGGGATATGAAGTGCTGGTAGGTCTGCCGACGGCCTTGCCACCGATGGAGGTGAAGATTTCCAGATTGGAGGCATTGAGAAAGACGATTCTTTTAGGCTCCGCGGGGATGTGAACCTTGGCGCCGGTACTGTCAGTTACGCTGACGGCAGCGTTGGCTGCGAGCTTGTGCTGGCCTCTTGCCAGCAGGAAGTAGCCTGCCAGGGCTATGATTACGACAAATACGAGTAAGATATATTTTTTCATACGCAACTCCCTTTACAATATTAGCTAGTGCTATCTTTGAAATTAAATTAGCCTAGTCTAACTTTACTATGACATTATCTTATAAGATGTGGATTTTGTCAAGATAAAATTAGCGTAGGCTAATTGGGTAAATCAGTTTTCAGTATGAAATTCCAGTGAGATGTCCATTTTCAGCACTTCTTTTGCCTGCATGTCGCTTTGCAAGCGCAGTTCCTTAACCTTACAGCCATCGCGTTCTGCCTGCCGCAGCCAGCGAAGCAGGGAATAAAAATCACCGACAGCACTTGTTTGCAATTTCTGCATCTGCAAGCCATTCTGCAAAGCCACAGGCTTGCCCTCCATCTGCATGCTGTTTAGATGAATGCTTTGAGCTCGTGCCTGCTTTTGCAGGCGTTGCAGCCTGTTATTCAAGCTCAGATTATGCTCTACATACTGCTCTAATTTCTTTTGCTTATCCAATAGCTTGATTTTATATGTCTTATAATCGCTGTGTTCATCAGCAAAACGAATCTGCTGTGTCAGTTGCCCCTTGCAGCTTCTGTGTCTGTTCTACCGCCAGTTGTCGTTCATTCCAAAGCTCTAATGCCTTTACTCCAAAGCCTGTAGACAACACCAGCGCTATGCAGGCAAGCAGATTAATTGTTTTTTCTCCTGCTTTCATTGCTTGCCCTCCTTCATCTGCAGCTGCAGTTTATAAACAAGAACGTTACCCTGATGCTGCGATTGCAGAAGCTCTACTCTGCTGTAATTTCCACATTTTTGCAGCTGCTCCACAAAACTTTCCAAAGCCAAATTATCCACCGCCTGTCCTTGCAGCACTAAAGGTTTTTTACTGCCGTTGTATTCTAGCAGTGTCAGCCAACAGCCGGGCATCATCTGGCGGCAGATGTGCTCAACCTCGCTGCCGGCCTCTTTCGATGGTTTAGACGCTGCAGCCAACAGCTTTTCCAAACGCTGACAGTTACGCTCAACAACCTCGCTTTCCTGCATACGCTGTTCCCACTCCGCATACTGCTCTAATTGCTGCTCTACCTCCTGCAAATCGCGCTGCGCCAGATAACAGCCTCCCCAGGCACTGGCATAAGCCAAAATCGCTAACCCTAAAGCTGCACAGCCTGCTTTTGTCAGATAACGGCCAAAAGTGGCCGCTATCCCCTGTAAGCGCCTCTGCTTCTGCCTGTATATTGACGGAAGAGACTTCCCGGCAAACCATTTATCTGCTGCTTCATCAATCGTTTTACTGCCTAACAAAATCCCCTGCAGCTTCAGCATTAAACTTCTGCACAGCTGCTCCAGTTCAGCACGCGACGCATTCTGTAAGGCTGCAAACATTACCTGATATTGCTGTTCATCTGCTTCACCGATAACATGTGCTTCAAAGCTATAAGTATAGTCTTCATGCATCCAAGGAACGCTCTGCTGTACTTCCCATTTTAAGGCAGCCTGCAGTTCACGCCGCCGCATTGAAGGCAAAAGCAGCTGTTCGGAGTACACCGTTGCTGCCGCAGGCAGCAACAAAACCGCTGCCCCCTCTTCTACATCACGTGCCAAAAGAATTTCGCGTAAAGCATCGGTAAGTCTTTGCTTATCTGCCAGACATTCCTCATTCAGCTGCTCCTGCCAGCTATGCTCACCATTCTGCCAATACGCCACCTGCCCCGTTTGCAGTGACAACAGCAAAAGCGCCTGCTTACGGCGCCAACGGCAGCGCAAAGCGCACAGTACAGGCTCAAATAGTTCTTCAACACTAATACTTTTACCATACTTCATCATAAGAACATCCTCCAATACCATGTAATGATTTCTTTACCACAAAAATACGCAGCAACCGCTGCTGCGCACAAAAACGGTCCGAAGGGGATAGCCTGTTTCAGCTTCCCACGCCTGCACAGCAACAATAATGCCCCTACAACACCACCGCTGACAAAGGCAAGCAGTAAACACAATATTCCCTGCTCTAAGCCAAGCCAGATACCCAACGCCGGCGCCAGCTTTACGTCACCCTCGCCCATACCTCCGCGGCTGGCAAAATACAGCAGCAGCATAATTGCCAACATAATTCCAGCTCCGTAAGCAGCATCAAAAAGCTGCCCCTCATACCACGCGCGTACTAAGCCAACTGCCGCTAAAATTAATGTTACCTTGTCATAAAGCAGCATAGATTTCATATCAGTATAAGTGTGATAAAGCAAACCGAGAACAAAAATAACAGCAAACATAATTACCTCCTTAAAAATTTTAAGAAAAAAAGCAAAAAGGACCCCTGCATTGCATTTACTACAATACAGGAGTCCTAAAACTCTTCACTACATATTTACTTTTTCTGCTCCCAGATAAAGCCAATGCGCTTAGCTACAGAGCTGAAAGTCTTGCTTGCTGATTACCAGTTCAGGTCCTCAACCTCTTGACGGCCTTTGCCGGTCAGAGCGTCCATCATGATGCGTTGCTCGATTTGAGCAGCCAGCTTCTTGGTGAACTTAACAGTATCCGGGTTAACGGACATGCTGTCGATACCGCTCTTAATGAGGAACTCGCAGAACTCAGGATATACGCTCGGAGCCTGACCGCAGATAGAAACGGTCTTGCCATCCTTATGAGCAACCTCGATCAGGTGACGGATTGCACGGCGTACAGCCAGGTTACGTTCGTCATAGATATGGGAAACAGTATCGTTATCACGGTCGCAGCCCAGAACCAGCATGGTCAGGTCGTTGGAACCGATGGAATAGCCGTCAACAAATTTGTTGAACTGGTCAGCCAGGATGATGTTGGACGGAATCTCAGCCATCAGCCAAACCTTGAAGTCCTTACCACGGGACAGACCGCAGTCAGCCATAATCTTGGTAACCTTTTCGCATTCCTCTACGTTACGACAGAACGGAATCATAACGTTCAGGTTCTTCAGGCCGAACTCTTCGCGAACTTTGCGAACAGCCATGCATTCGAGCTTGAATGCTTCGATATATTTAGGATCATAGTAACGGGAAGCACCGCGCCAGCCCAGCAGAGCGGAAGGCTCGTTCGGCTCAAATTCGTCGCCGCCCTTCAGGTCGCGGTATTCGCTGGACTTGAAGTCGGAGAAGCGCATGGTTACCGGTCTCGGAGCCATAGCCTGGCAAACTTGGCGGATGCCTTCAGCCAGTTGGTCTACAACCTTTTCCGGTTGACCGATTTTAATCAGATACAGCGGATGTTCATGGATATAAGTGGTCCAGATGAACTCTTCGCGCATCAGGCCGATACCGTCGCAAGGCAGAGTAGCATATTTTTCAGCCAGCTCTGGATCGCCCAGGTTCATATAAATCTTAGTGCCGGTCGGCGGGAAGTATTCAGCAGCAGCAACTACCTGTTGTGCCGGTTGTTCAGCCTTCGGCTCTTCGATGATGCCTTCGTATACAACACCATGAGTAGCATCGATGGTTACATCAATACCGTCAGGAATGGTGGTAGTAGCAGCTTCGCCACGGCTCTTGGTACCTACGATACAGGGAATGCCCAGCTCGCGGGATACGATAGAAGCATGGCAGGTCATTCCGCCGCTATCGGTTACGATTGCTTTCGCTTTCTTCATAGCCGGTACCCAGTCAGGAGCGGTCATTTCGGTTACGAGGATTTCGCCTTCCTTGAATTCGTCGATATGGGACGGATCCAAAATTACATGTACGCGGCCTGCTACATTACCAGGGCTGGCAGGCAAGCCTTTAACGATAACTTTGCGATCAGTAGTCACTTTCTTCTCCTCTTTCGGTGCACCATTTTCTTTGTTACGACGGCTCCATACGGTTTCAGGACGGGCTTGCAGGATGTAAACCTTGTTATCGCGCTCGTCAACGCCCCATTCCATGTCCATGTAGCAGCCATAGTGTGCTTCAATTTTCTTAGCGCATTCAGCCAATTGTTTGATTTGCTCATCAGTCAGCTTTTGCTCGTTTTGCTCATCCAGCGGCACAACAACCTCTTCGCAGTCGCCGTCAGCTTTGCGGATCAGCTTAATGTCCTGCGCGTTAACGTTCTTTTCAACAATCTCGCAGGTAGCTTTATTTACAGTATAGTTATCCGGAGTTACGGTGCCTTGAACAACATATTCGCCCAAGCCCCATGCGCCTTCGATAAGGATGTTCTTGTCGTCGCCGGTAGCAACGTTAACAGTGAACATAACGCCAGCAGCCTTGGAGAATACCATCATCTGTACTGCAGCACTCAGTGCTACATCCAGATGATCAAAGCCTTGTTTTTCACGGTAATAAACCGCACGGTCGGTAAAGCAGGAAGCATAGCATTCCTTAACCTTAGCAACAATGGTTTCTGCACCCTTTACGTTCAGGTAGGTGTCCTGCTGGCCTGCAAAGCTTGCATCCGGCAAATCCTCTGCGGTAGCGCTGCTGCGAACAGCAACGAACGGATCAGCCTGGCCAACCTTTTCACCCAGCTCTTTGTAAGCTTGGGCAATCAGATCCTGCAGATCCTGCGGCATTTCTTCGTCCATAATTGCCTGGCGGACCTTAGCGCAAACCTCGCGCAGCTGAGCGCTGTTGTCTACGTCCAGACCGGCAATTAAAGTTTTGATCTTTTCGTACAGACCGGTCTGTTCAAAGAAGTATCTGTAAGCGCAGGCAGTAGTTGCGAAGCCATACGGTACAGGTACGTCAACATGAGAGGTCAGCTCGCCCAAGGAAGAAGACTTACCACCGGCGATTGCTACGTCTTTTCTCTCCAGCTGGTCAAACCACAGCAGGAATGCTTTTTCTTTCTCCATAATAATTTGCTCCTTTTAAAATACTATACTTTTTTCTGGGGAAATCCTTAATATAGTGTATACTATATCACATTTAAAGGGCATATTCAAGCGATTTCTGCAGTTTTTTTTAGATTTTTTGTAGAAAATTCACCGGCATGCTATAATACAGATAAAAGTGAGGTGCGTACCATGAATTTTATCGACAGCTTTTGCAGTAACATAAAAAAGGTAATTGCCCTTATAGCTTTAATGCTCCTTTTAACGCTCGTTATTTTAATTTTTACGCATACATCATTAGGCTATTTCCTTGTGCTGCTGCCCATAACACTGCTGATTATTTATCTTTTACATAAGATAAATAACCTTGATCCGGAGAACTCTTTCATCTATAACTCCGTTTTAGTAATTCTGCTTTTCATTTTTATCCTCTTTGATTTGCGAAAGGATATAGTGCTGCTTGGTTGCTTCGCTTATATTATCCATCTATTGATGGCATACCATCTGATCCTAAAGCCGCCTGCCATAACGCAGCAGCAGGAAAAAAATGATATAGAATCAGACACTATCAACGTCACCGGCTCTTTTATCACCTACGCCGACACCTGCCCCGACGATGGCGAGGACTATGGCCCCGAAGGCAGCGTTATCTGGGGCCCGCGTACTATCGAAGAAAAGATCTATATCAACGGCAAATGGTACATCAACGAAAACAGTGAGGAATGGGAAGAAAACGAAGGCTGCTGAGCTATTAAACAAATTACGCAGACGCTCATTTGCATGGGCGTCTTTTTTTGCGCACAAAAAAGCGGTCTTACCAAAGTAAGACCGCTAATTAACAATTGGTGGAGACGAGGAGAATCGAACTCCTGACCCCCTGCTTGCAAGGCAGGTGCTCTCCCAGCTGAGCTACGCCCCCAATAGGCTTCGCGCGCATTTGCGTCTGAAACAAATAAGATTTTACAGGAAAGCGACGCTTTTGTCAAGCATTTTTTATTTGGTAATCAGCTCAACCAGCTTCAAAGTCATCAGGCAGGATTTTTCCACGGCAGCCATCGGCATAAACTCGCAGTTGGAGTGGAAGTTGAGTGCGCCGGTGAAATAGTTCGGCGTAGGGATGCCCTTAGTGGAAATAAAGGAACCGTCGGTGCCGCCGCGCATAGCGATATCCTTCGGCTCGATATCCAGCTCCTTCATCGCCTCGAAAATGTACTCAACGCATTTTCTGTTATCATCGTTCAGCGCATCGGCAATGTTGCCGTAAACGTCGGTGATGTTCAGCTCAATGCCGGCCTTCGGATTCTTGGCCTGTACATATTCCACAGCATGACGGATGAACTCCTTGCGTGCTTCATACATCTTTTTGTTATGATCGCGGATTTTGATATCCAGAGTTGCTTCCGCAGCGTTGGATTTAATAGCCTGTACCCAGATAAAGCCTTCGGTGCCCTCGGTGTGCTCTGGAGTCTGCATTCTGTCGAAGCAGTTGATGATATCTACGGCAACCAGCGCCGGGTTAACCAGAGTGTTCTTAGCGGACATCGGATGTGCGGTTACGCCCTTGATTTTGATGTGTGCACTGCCTGCGTTAAAGGTCTGGTATACAACCTCGCCCAGCTCGCAGCAGTCAATGGTATATGCAAATTCAACCGGGAACTTGCTGAAATCCATCTTCTTGGAACCGCAGAGGCCAACCTCTTCATCCGGAACAAAGGCTACATAAATTTCGCCGTGCGGACGGTTTTCCTTAATGATGGTTTCCAGTGCTACCATCAGGTTGGCAACAGCAGCCTTATTATCTGCGCCCAGTACGGAGGTGCCGTCGGTGGTGATAAGGTCGCTGCCAATATATTTGTTCAGCTCGGGATGCTCGCTTACCTTAATATAAATTTGCTTTTCAGCGTTCAGCAGCACATCACCGCCCTGATAATTCTTTACAATCTGCGGATGTACCTCTGGAGAAAGGTTTACATCAACAGTATCCATGTGTGCAACCCAGCCCACATTCGGCACGGGAGCGTGGCCGGCAGGCAGGTTAGCCGGCAGACGACCGGTCAGCACGCAGAATTCGCTGATTTCCAGGTCCACCAGACCAAGCTCAGCCAAATCCTCCTTCAGCAGCTTTGCCATATCCCATTGGCCGGGAGTACTGGGAACAACAGCACAGCCCTCCTTACTTTGGGATGTTACGGCAGCGTAACGTAAAAAGCGTTCAGTCAAACGTTCTTGCAAAGACATTTTCAAAGACCTTCTTTCATAAATACATATAACACCCTTCCGTCTGCTCGCTATGCTCGCAGCCACCTCCCATTAGAGGGGAGGCAAGGTGAATTAACTATAGGACAAGAGAAGAGCTTGCATGATGTCACCCCTCTCCGCCTCGACAAGCTCGGCACCTCTCCCCAAGGAGAGGCTATCTTCATTATATCATCTCTATATCATCTCTGAAATAATATTACAGCGAAAATAAAGCAGATGGGCCCTATCATCTCACCAAGCCAAGACGAGCGAGAAGGGTTGCAGATGCGAAGGGAAGTTGACGACGGCGTACTTCTAGTACGTCGAGGAAACTTTCCAAAGCAGATGCGCCCTTATCGTTCGTCTTCAAACACTACATTCTACGCGGGTACACATAGTCCGCCTGTAAGCCCAACGGTATATCCATAAACCAGAAAGCATACAGCATGATAGTCAAAGTAACCAGCAGCGTAATAGTATACGGCAGCATCAGGGAGCTCAGCGTACCGATACCGGCGCTCTTCACGTACTTTTGGCAGTAGAGGATAATCAGCGGATAGAATGCGAACATCGGAGTTACAACGTTAACCGCAGAGTCACTTACGCGGAAGGCAACCTGAGTCAGCTCCGGCGCAATACCTACAGCCATCAGCATCGGTACGAAGATAGGTGCAAGAATCGCCCACTTGGCGGAAGCAGAGGTAATAATCAGGTTCAGCATCGCAACAAAGATGATGATGCCGAAAATAGTTACCTGCGGCGGCAATGCCAGAGACTTCAGGAACTCGGCACCCGCAATCGCAATCAGCGCCCCCATGTTGGAAGCACCGAAGGCATAGAGGAACTGCGCAGCGAAGAAGTAGAATACAATCAGCTGCACCAGAGTTTTGGTGATATCCTCCATCGCAGTGGTAACATCCTTCGGGGATTGGAATTTTCCAACCATTACGCCGTAGGTCAGGCCGACAGCGCCGGTGAAAACAAACAGCAGGGAAACGATGGACTGCATAATCGGCGCCTTGAAGCTTGCCAGCATACCCTTGTCATCGCGGAAGATAGAATCGGCCGGCAGCAGCAGGTACACAAGCAGCGCAACCATCACAATCAAAAGGCCGGTGGCAGCGTAGAAGGCACGGTTTTCCTTGGGAGTTACGGCGGTGTTGCCGTCCTCGCCTACTTCGATATCATCATCGAGCGGGCAGTTTTTCCACAGCCACGGCTCTACAATCTTTTCTGTTACCCACCAGCAGCTGGGGATTACGAGGAAGGTCGCACCGAAGGCGTAGAAATAGTTGCACAGTACGTTAACCTGATAGGACGGGTCGATAATCTGCGCAGCGCTCTGGGTGAAGCCTTGGATAACCGGGTCAATCGCGGACGGAGTATAGTTGGCAGCGAAGGCACCGGCAATACCTGCGAAGGATGCGCCTATACCTGCCAGCGGATGCTTGCCGCTCGCATAATACATGTAGGCCGCAACCGGGATGATAATTACATAACCGGTATCGGGACCAAGATGGCTCAACATACCGACGAGAATAATAATCGGGGTAATCAAAAACTTAGGCGTAACAGCCAGAATTTTTTTCAACGCAGTATTGATGTAGCCGGAGCCGTCAGCAATACCGATACCCAGGGTAGCAACGATTACCATGCCCAGCGGAGGGAAGCCGGAATAGTTGGTAACCATCTTGCTTAACAGGTCGACAAGATTTTTGCCGCTCAACATATTGTTGACTACGATTTCCTTGCCGGTAGTGGGATGCACATAACCAAAGTGCATCGTCGAAAGAATTGCTGACATAATGCAGCAGATGATAAACGCACCGATGAACAAAATCGTGATATCAGGGATTTTGTTGCCGACGCGTTCAATCAGGCCGAGGATGCCGCCGGTCTGATTTTTTGCTTGCGTTGTTTGCATAGGGGACAATCACTCCTTCAAAAAATTAAAAATAACGTCCTTATTATAGCATTTTTTTAATATTTATGCAAAAGCATTCTGCGAATGACAACCATTTGCCAAACTGTTTCTTCAAAAAGTGCTTGCGTCAAAAAGTCAAATGTATACAGTATTAATATTTTACTATATACAATCTCGGCAAAATCTGTGCTATAATAAACAAAGCAGTTACATCTGCCCCAAAACAAACTATAACAGCAAGGAGTTTTTTTCATGATACTTTCTCAACGTATTCAAAGCCTGACAGCATCTCCTATCAGAAAGCTGTCTCCGTATGCTGACGCAGCCAAGGCTGCAGGCAAAAAGGTTTATCATCTGAACATCGGCCAGCCTGACATTGCCACTCCGGCACAATTCATGGACAGTGTGCGTGAATTTCAGGCACCGGTAATCGCCTACAGCAATTCCAAGGGCGAAATGTTCCTCTTAAAGGCTGTACAGAAATATTATGCAGAAAAAGGCATGGATTATGCTATTGAAGATATTTTCGTTACCAACGGCGGCAGCGAGGCCCTGATTTTCGCAGTTATGGCTCTGTGCGACCCCGGCGACGAAATCATGGTTTTCGAACCCTTCTACGCTAACTACACCACCTTCTGCAAGGAGTTCGGCGCTAAAATCAACGCTGTTCCTACCAGCGTAGAAAACGGTTACCACCTGCCCAGCGAAGAAGAAATCGAAAAACACATCACTCCGAAAACCAAAGCAATTCTGCTCACCAACCCCGGCAATCCTACCGGCGTAGTTTATACCGAAGCAGAGCAGGATATGATTTCCCGCATCGTGCGCAAGCATAACCTGGCTTTAATCGCTGACGAAGTATATCGTGAATTCGTTTATGACGGTGCATATCGCAGCTTCGGCACCATGCCCGAGCTGGACGACAACCTGATCATCATTGATTCCGTTTCCAAGCGCTACAGCGCCTGCGGTGCGCGCATCGGCTGTATCATCAGCAAAAACAAGGAGCTCAGCAAGCAGGTTATCAAATGCTGCCAGGCTCGTCTGTGCAGCCCGATTCTGGAGCAGGTCGGTGCAGCAGCTCTGTACACCACTCCGGCAAGCTATCTGGAAGAGGTTAACAAGGAATACAAAAAACGCCGCGACACCATCGTTGCAGCTTTGAAGAAGCTCCCCGGCGTGAAGGCATCCGACCCGAAGGGCGCTTTCTACATCATGGTTAACATGCCTGTTGACGATGCAGAAAAATTTGCTATCTGGACACTGGAAAACTTCGCTATCGACGGCGAAACCGTTATGTTTGCTCCCGGCAACGGCTTCTACAACACCCCCGGCAGCGGCATCAACGAAGCACGCCTTGCTTATGTATTAAAGAGCGAGGATTTGGAGCGCGCTATCTACATTCTGGGCGAAGCTCTAAAAGCATATCCCGGCCGCGTAGAAAAATAAACCTGCCAAAACTTTAAAGCTTACAAAAAATTAGACCTCCTGAAATTTCAGGAGGTCATTTTTTTATTTCGTCTGCAATGCTTCCGACAGCAGCTTTTCATCGGCAATCGCCTGCGACAGCACCTGCTGCGTGTCCTCGCCCAAGCGTGGCGCACGCTTCCGCAGCGCCGCCGGCGTTGCGCTCAGCTTCATAGCAAAGCCCAGCTGCCGGTAGCTGCCAAGCTCTGCATCCTCTACGTTCAGCACCATCTCGTTGGCCTTGGTCTGCTCCGCGTCCACCGCCTCGGCAAAATCCAGCACCGGCGTTACGCAGGTATCCTTGCCCGCAAGCAGCTGCTCCCATTCGGGCAGCGTGTGTTTAGCAAATTCCAGCGTCAGCTGCTGCTTTAAGTAGTCATGGTTAGCATCATCATCTATCAGGTCCGTCATATCGGGGCGCTGCAGCACAGCGCACAGGTTGCTCCAGAACTTCTTTTCCAAGCACCCTACAGCAAGGTAGCGTCCTTCCTTCGTCGCATAAATATTATAGTTGGCGTTGGCACCGGTCAGCCAGTTGTTGCCGCGCTCCGCCACAAAGCCGCTGCCGAAGTACAGGCTGGCAGCACCGGGCATCAGCGTCATCGCCACGTTATACAGCGAAATATCTATTTCCTGCCCCTCGCCCGTCATCTGTGCATGGCGCAGTGCAATCATAATGCTCATGCCCGCCGCCATCGACGCATTCATATCCGCCATCAGCACACCCGGAATCGCCGGCTTGCCCTGCGCCTCACCGCTCATAGCGGTAATGCCTGCCAGGCTCACGTAACCGATATCATGGTCGGCCTGCTTGGCCAGCGGTCCCTTTTTGCCGTAGCCTGTCAGCGAGCAGTAGATAATTCGCGGATTCACCGCCTTCGCCGCCGCATAGTCAATACCCAGCTTCGTCAGTACGCCCGGACGATAGCTTTCCACCACCACATCGGCAGTTTTCACCAGCTCCAGAAACGCTCGGCATCCCGCCTCCGACTTCAGGTTAAGCACTACGCTCTTTTTATTGCGATTCAGCTGCAGATGCCAATAACCGAAATCCTTTAAAAACGGCGGAAAGCTGCGGGCATAATCTCCCCGCCCCGGCTCCTCGATTTTGATAACCTCCGCGCCGAAATCGGCCAGCAGCATTGTACAATACGGTCCCGGCAGCAGCCGTGACAAATCAAGCACACGAATACCCTCTAAAGCCTGCACAATAACGCCCCCTTAACAGCAGCATATTTTTAGACTGAGTTTTTATACTACCTGGAAGATATAGAATTTGAGATAATTTGTTTCCGGCACCTGCCACAGAATCGGATGGTCCGGAGATTGCTGGCGCGCTTCAATCTGACGCAGAGAAACATTGGCGTCATGCGCAGCGTCCTGCAGCATCTTCACGAACAGCTCCTCCTTCATAAAGTGCGAGCAGGAGCAGGTTGCCAGATAACCGCCGCGCGGCAGCAGCTTCATCGCCTTCAGGTTGATTTCCTTATAGCCACGAATCGCATTCTTCACCGTGCTGCCGGATTTAGTGAACGCCGGCGGGTCCAGAATAATAAAGTCATATTCACGCGAATGCTTGTTGAACAAATCGCTCAGCAAATCAAAAACATTGGCCTGCAATCCGTGCATAACATCGGAGCAATCGTTAATCGCTGCGTTATGCTCCGCCATCTGCACTGCCTCCGCACTGATATCAACCGCGGTAACGCTGGCAGCGCCGCCCTTGGCAGCATTCAGCGCAAAGGAACCGGTATGGGTAAAGCAGTCCAGCACATGCTTGCCCTTGGCAATCTTGGCAATCGCCTGACGGTTATACTTCTGGTCGAGGAAAAAGCCTGTCTTTTGGCCGTTTTCTACATCAACCGTATATTCGATGCCGTTTTCGACAATCTCGGTAGTCACAGCGCCGGGTTCGGGGCACAAATCGGTAGCAAACCAGTGCTTGCCCTCCTCCATGCCCTCCAGCAGGCGAATTCTTACGTCATTGCGCTCATAAAGACCACGGATTTCCTGTCCCATCTCACGCAAAATTTTAATCAGCAGCTCAAACAGCATCTGCTTGCGCATTTCAATGCCCAGGGACAGTGTTTGCGTTACCAGCAGATCATTGTAGCGGTCTACGGTCAGGCCGGGGAACATATCCGCTTCGCCGAAAATCAGGCGGCAGCAGTTAAAATCACGCTCGCCCATAACCGTCAGGCGGTAATCCAGCGCATAGCGCAGACGACGCTCCCAAAAGGCTTCGTCAAACTTGTCATTGGTATTGGTGGAAATAATACGCACACGGATTTTGGAATGGTCGTTCACAAAACCGGTGCCCAAATACTTGCCCTTGGACGTTACTACATCCACCAGATCGCCGTTGGCATACTCGCCTTCGATTTTAGTTACCTCTTCACCGAACACCCATGGATGACCGCCGCGTGCAGCACGCTCTCCCTTCGGGGTTACGAAAAATTTTGCATATTTACGCATACTCTACCTCACGATTTTAAGATTAGTTTTTCTTTAAGTATAGCATATTTTGCAGGTGGATGCACAGAAAACCTCTCTGCTCTTTGCCTGCGCTTTTGCGAATAGTATCTCCTAAAAACAGCAACATACATACGACACGACAGTTCCTCACCTATTATTATAGGAAGCAGACTGTCTGAAAGTTTTTCAACATAAAAAAGCTGTCGCACTTTGACATGCGACAGCAATTTTGCTTTGCTTAGAACGCTGCTACAACAGCGCCTTTGTATTTTTCTTCAATGAACTTCTTAACTTCGGGAGAACGCAGAGCATTCATCAGCTTCTGAATTTCCGGACGGTTTTCGTCGCCCTTGCGGACAGCTACGATGTTAGCATACGGAGATTCCTTCGGCTCGGTGAACAGGGAATCCTTAACCGGGTTCAGCTTAGCTTCCATAGCGAAGTTGGAGTTGATAACGGACAAATCGGTATCATCCATGGAACGCGGCAGCAGAGCAGCTTCGATTTCCACAATCTTCAGCTTCTTGTCGTTGCCAACGATATCGCCTACGGTAGCCTTAACGCCAACGCCATCCTTCAGCTTCAGCAGCTTAGCGCTTTGCAGCAGAGCCAGCGCACGGCCGCCGTTGGACGGGTCGTTCGGAATAGCGATTTTAGCGCCTTCGGGAATATCATTCAGAGATTTGATTTTCTTGGAATAAATGCCCATCGGCTCGATATGTACCTTGCCTGCGGATACAAGATTCATCTTGCGCTCGGAAACAAAGGTATCCAGATAAGGCTCATGCTGGAAGAAGTTGGCATCCAGCTCCTTATCGTTCAAAGCCAGGTTCGGTTTTACATAATCGCTGAATTCGATAATCTGCAGGTCTACGCCCTCTTTAGCCAAGGTGCCTTTAATCTGGTTCAGGATTTCAGCGTGCGGTACAGCGGTAGCACCAATCTTCAAGGTAACCTTTTTGTCAGCACCGTTGTCTGCTTTTTTGTCTCCGCCGCCACAGCCTGCAGCTACTACTGCAAGGCTCACTAATGCCAGTAATGCAACTAATAATTTTTTCATCTTTTCTTACTCCCTTTCTTTATTTAACACGTCTTGCAAAACATCCGCCTAAGAAAAAAACTCCTTCTGAGGAAGGAGCCGGTCTTCCTCTCATCTTTCAAGATTACACTTGCAGGATGTAGCACCATAACATTTGTCTGGTTGCCGGGCATCATAGGGCCTGTTCCCTCCGCCACTCTTGATAAGAGCGTGTTATTGAGTTGAGAGTTATAATATATTATCCTAGTGTCTTTGTCAACATTAATTGCAAAAAAAATTAAGGGCAGAAAATCCTGCCCTTAATCTGTTAACAATGTTACTCTTTTCTGTACTTGGCAATACCAACTTTATAGAAGTCATTACCCTCGCTGTCGATGCAGACGATTGCCGGGAAATCCTTAACCTCGTATCTGCGGATAGCCTCCGGACCAAGGTCCTCGTAAGCAATCATGGTTTCGCTCTTGATGGACTGGGCGATTACTGCGGCAGCACCGCCGACAGCAACGAAATAAACAGCGCCATGCTTAGCGCAGGCATCAATAACCTCCTGGCTGCGCAGACCCTTGCCGATCATGCCGCGCATGCCCTGCTCGATCATGGTCGGAGTGTATTTATCCATACGGCCGCTGGTGGTGGGGCCGGCACTGCCGACAACCTCGCCCGGTTTGGCAGGAGTAGGACCAACGTAATAAATAACATTATTGGTCAGGTCCAAAGGCAGCTTTTCGCCGCGCTCCAGCGCTTCATACAAACGCTTGTGAGCAGCGTCGCGTGCAGTGTAGATATAACCGCTGATGCGTACAACGTCGCCTGCATGCAGGTCTTTGACAGTTTCTTCGGTCAGCGGAGCATTAATATATTTGATTACAGCTTCTTCACTCATCTTCAGGCGCCTCCTTTAAATTTCTGCTTCAGCCTTGCGTGCCTGGTGGCAGTTCAGGTTTACAGCGCAGGGCATACCGCCGATATGGGTATGGGTAAATTCAACATTTACAGCCAGAGCGGTAGTGCTGCCGCCCAAGCCTGAAGGACCAACACCGGTCTTGTTTACCAGCTCCAGCAGCTCGTCCTCCAGTGCCGCATAGCGCTCATCCTTGTTGTGCTCGCCTACGGTACGGGTCAGCGCGTATTTAGCCAGAATAGCGGCGCGCTCCATGTTGCCGCCGATGCCTACGCCGACGGTAATCGGCGGGCAGGGGTTCGGGCCTGCGGCACGCACGGTATCAACAACAAATTTTTTGATGCCTTCAACACCGTCTGCCGGCTTCAGCATCTTCAAAGCGCCCATGTTTTCGCTGCCGCATCCTTTGGGGCAAACGATAATTTTAACCTTTTCACCGGGAACAATCTTAGTGTGGATGATTGCCGGAGTATTATCACCGGAATTTTTACGATCAAATACCGGGTCGCCTACAGAGGATTTACGCAGATAGCCTTCAGTGTAGCCCTTTGCTACGCCTGCATGAATGGCAGTATACAAATCGCCGTCAACGAAATGCACTTCCTGGCCGATTTCCAGAAATACAACGGTCAGACCGGTATCCTGACACAGAGGAACAGCTTTTTTCTTAGCCAGCTCGAAGTTCTCAATCAATGTAGCAAGGATTTCCCTGCCCAAAGGAGATTCTTCTTCAACAGCGGCATTTCTGATTTTGTCCATCATCTCCTGCGGGAGATAGTAGCAGGAATCCATGCACAGCTTGGCAATAACATCAGTGACTTCACTAACCTTTATTTCTCTCATGTTTTCATCCTCCTAAGCTCACATTGTCATTGTGAGAATAATATTTGTATACTGCGGCTTAACGACCGATGCGTTTAGCAGTATTGGCTCTTACAACCTCAGGATCTACAATTTTGCGTGCCAGGCCCTTTTCAATAGCAACCTTAGCTACAGCGGCAGCAACCGCAGGAGCAACACGCGGGTCAAAAGCGTCAGGTACTACATAGTCCTCACGCAGGTCTTTTTCGTCAATCAAATCTGCAATAGCATAAACAGCGGCAACCTTCATGTCCTCGGTAATAGCGCGTGCGCGTACATCAATAGCACCGCGGAATACGCCCGGGAATACGGTTACGTTGTTAACCTGGTTCGGTCTGTCGCTGCGGCCGGTGCCCGCAACTGCAACGCCTGCTTCCTTAGCAGCATCATAGCTGGTTTCCGGAACAGGGTTAGCCAGAGCAAAAACAATAGCCTTATCAGCCATGCTCTGCATAATTTCTTTAGTGAATACGTTCGGAGCGGAAGCACCGATCATAACGTCCGCACCCTTGGCAACATCAGCAAGAGTACCATGCTTATGCTCTTTATTGGTTACGGTAGCCAGATAGCTCTGGATGCGGTCCAGCTTAGCGTCAATGCCTTCATAGAGAGCGCCGAAGCGGTCAACCATGATTACGTTTTGTGCGCCCATGTTTACCAGCAGACGGCCGATAGCACTGCCGGCAGCACCGCAGCCGTTGACAACGAATTTAGCGGTAGCAATGTCTTTTTTAACAAAGCGCAGTGCGCCCAGTACAGCAGACAGGCAGGCAATAGCGGTACCATGCTGATCATCATGGAATACAGGAATATCGCAGATTTCCTTCAGCTTATCTTCGATTTCATAGCATTTGGGAGAGGAAATATCCTCCAGGTTAACGCCTGCATAGTTAGGCTGCAGCAGCTTAACGGTGCGGATGAATTCGTCCGGACCCTTGGTATCGAGGCAAACAGGCACAGCGTCAACATCACCGAAGGTTTTGAACAGTGCAGCCTTGCCTTCCATTACCGGCATAGCAGCCTCGGGGCCGATGTCGCCCAGACCGAGTACACGGGTACCGTCGGTAATAATAGCAACCATGTTGCCACGGCAGGTATATTCGAAGGAGAGGTTTTTGTCCTCCTTGATATCCTTGCAGGGTTCAGCTACACCCGGGGTATAGGCAATAGCCAGATCATGACGGGTTGCAATAGGCACCTTGCTTACTACAGCAATTTTGCCGTTATTATCCATATGTAATTTAAGAGCTTCTTCACGCAGAGTCATTGTCATCTTTTTTTCCTCCCAAGATTTCCCGACGTAAGCTGTCTAAAAAAACATTAGCTCCGTCCGACAAATAGTATACACTTATTGTATATTAAACTACCCTGTTTTGCAAGATGTTTTCTGTGTAAACTACATCATTTCGAGGAATTGTCAAAAGATTTTTGCTTACTGTGCAAAATTTTCTTAACCAAAGACTCACACCTTGAAGAATTCCACCTGCGGCGTCTGCCCCGCCAGCAGTGTAAGCACCGCAAAGCAAGGCTCCGAGCCACCGCGGGGGCGGGACGGACTGCCGGGGTTCACCAGTAGCGTTTCCGCATAATACTCGGCCATCGGCACATGCGTATGACCGAACACCACGATATCCTGCCCCAGCTGCTTGGCCCAATAGCCCAAATCAGCCTGCACATTTCTTTCTATATATCTGTGTCCGTGCGTCAGCCAGATTTTATAGCCTTCTATTTCCAGGTACTCATCAAATTTACTGCCATCATCCAATAAATCGCAGTTGCCGCGCACACGCACTGTTTTGATGCCTGTCGCATCATGCAGGCGGTTGGCGTCGGCCGCATAATCGCCTGTATGCAGCCACAGCTCGATAGGCGGTGTTTGCTGCAGAATGCGGCGAATCGCCTGCGCACTGCCATGCGTATCACCCGTAATGCCTATTCTCATTTCTTTTTGCTCCAGATAGCAACCAGCTTGCGGATTGCCTTACCGCGATGGCTGATTTTGTTTTTCTCCTGCATGGTAGCCTCTGCCATACCCTTGTGCAGCTCGGTGGACCAGAACAGCTGGTCGTAGCCGAAGCCGTTTTCACCTAAAGGCTCATGCAGCAGCATGCCGTCGCAAATACCATCTACCTCATTGAGCACCTTGCCGTCGGGCTGTGCTACGCACAGCGCACAGCGGAAGCGGCAGGTACGCTTAACCTGAAACTTCATGTTGTGCAACAGCAGATTATTGTTATCCTCGTCGCTGGCCTTTTCGCCGGCATAGCGCGCACTGCGTACACCGGGAGCACCGTCCAGCGCCAGCACCTCCAAGCCGGAGTCATCGGCAATACAGGGCTTGCCCAGCTTCTTTGCATAATAGGTAGCCTTTTGGCGGGCATTGGCAGCAAAGGTGCGGCCTGTTTCCGCCGGTGCTTCTACTGCTTCGAAATCTGCCAGATATTTAATTTCAATCGGCAAATCCTTCATTAAAACCTTAAACTCTTCCACCTTGCCCTGATTATGGGTAGCTACAACCAATTCATTAATCATTATTTAACCTCGATTCTCAGCTTAAGACGCATATTTATTTGCCGGCGTCCTAATGCTTATTATTTATAGATTTTCTACTGTGCCTGTGGCAACATCCTGCACCAGCACATACTGCCAGCGGCCGCGCTTCTTTTCTGCCAGCGCTGCATCGTAGGCCTTTTGCCGGCAATGCGGACAGATTTCACGCGTCAGGCAGGTAATGAAGGCGCTCTGGTCGCCAAAGCGCGTCCCTTCGGCCGCCGTCTGCAGGGTAAAATAACCGCGGCAGGCCTTGCGTTCGCAATAATGCACGCTTTCCACCTGCTCCTCGCGGATACCGTCCTCGTCGTAGTAGATATGCTTGCTGCGCTGCCAGGTATTGCCGCATTTCGCCAGCAATTCCTTGCTCGTGCGCTCACGGTTGAAGTACAAATCGCCGACCTCGGCAATAAGCTGGTCTACGCGCTTATTACAACGCTCATCCTGCGGTCGCAGTCCGCGCAGATCAGGCTCCACCACCTTGCTGTAATCCATGCCTGCCATCGCCAGAATAATACCGGTGTTGACATAAGGAAGGGCGCTTTCAATCGAATAACCGCCCTCCAGCACCGCAATATCAGCCTGCAGCTTATCCGCCAGACGCGCATAGCCCTGTGCCGTCACCTGCATGGAAGCCAACGGGTCGCTGAAATGGTTATCCTGCCCGGCGCTGTTGATAATCAGCTCCGGCTGAAAGTCCTCCAGAATATGCGTGATTAAGCCATCATACAGGCGGTGCAGTCCTTCGTCGCCTGTTCCCGGCAGCAAGGGCAGATTGATATTCGTGCCCCAAGCCGCAGGGCTGCCTGCTTCATTAGGAAAGCCTGTGCCCGGATACAAGGTGCGCCCGTCCTGATGGAAGGAGATATACAGCGTATCGGGATCATGGTAGAAGACATCCTGCGAGCCGTCGCCGTGATGCACGTCGGTATCCACAACAGCAATTTTACGGATATTATACCTGCTACGTAAATATTCTACCATTATTGCTTCAATATTAATAGTGCAAAAACCACGGATTCCGTGTACTACACGCATAGCGTGGTGTCCCGGCGGACGCACTAGAGCAAAGGCACGCTGTACCTCCCGCTGCATTACGGCATCGGCCGCCACCAGGCAGCCTCCCGCAGAGGTCAGATGCGCCGGCGTAATCAGACGTGCAATCGCCGGCACGCCTACATGCGCACGCTGCAAATCCTCGATTTCAGCAAGACGCGGGCGATATTCCTTAATCTCCTCGCAATCGAACAGTCCCTCCTCCTCCAGCTGGTCGCGCGTATATAATAAGCGCTCCTGCCGTTCGGGGTGACCGGGGCTGATCATCCAGTCAAACGCAGGGAAAAATACTAATCCCAAGGTATTCTTTGCCATCAGAAGCTCACCTCCCTGCCGCTAACCTTATAGAGAATTCCCGGCTTCAGCTGCATACGCAGGCTGTAAATATCGCCGGTTTCGTAATAGCCGTGTACTGTATGAAAATGCTCGTAGCTGATAAGCTCTGTTTCCTGATCCGGCAGCTGCCACTGCGCCGTCTGCTCCCGCAGCCAGCTTGCGAGCAGCTCCTCTGCCGCCTGCTTGCTGAAGCGTCGCGGCAAGGCTTCGCGTTTTCCGCCCTCTGGAATAATGTAATAGCCGTCGGTAGTATCCGCTCTGAGTCCTGCGCTCAGCGTAGGCCTTGCCACCGCTGCACCGATAGCGTTCGCCACCATCGCTCCGGCAGGAATATCCACCGGCAGCGCCATAGATTCGCCCAGCGCCCTGATTAAGCCCGGTGCGCCGCCGCCCACGCCAATCAGCTGCTGCGGAATAAATTCCGTGCCCTTGATAACATCGTTAACCGTATATACGGGCTGCTTGGCCCATTCGTCCAGCATTTCCCGAATCGTTGTTTTAATCTGCTCAACAGCGGCAGACACAATCTTGCGTGCTTCCGTCTGCGGCTCGCCGCCCAGAGCGGCAATCGCCGCCTGCGCCCGCTCCTCATCACCGAAATGCACATAACCCGCCGTAATCAGCGCATCGCTCAGCGTCGCTATGCTACCGCCGACAGCGGCAGCGGGACCTTCGCGCTCGGGGCCGACAACATAACCGGTTTCCGTCTTATGCAGTCTGCTGTCACCGCCGATGCCGATGCTGCGCATATGAAAGGCGCGTACTGCCGTAGGATAACCGGCAACCGCCGCACCCTTGCGCGCCATCAGCGGCAGGCCGTTCTCCCAGAAGGCAATGTCGGTAGTAGTGCCGCCCACATCCAGCGAGATGCTGTTCACTTCGGAAGCACACAGCGCCTCTATGCCCAGCACCGATGCCGCAGGACCGGTAAACACAGCCTCCACAGGCTGCTGCAAGGCTGCCTCAAGCGGCAGCGTACCGCCGTCCGCCTTCAGAATATGCACAGGAGCGCTGATACCGCGCTCTGCCAAAGCACGCTCGATGCGTCTGCAGAAGCGCGTAAAAAGCTCATAAACCTGCGCGGAAAAATAGGCCGAATTGCTGCGGCGCACAAAGTTCAGCTCACCGCTCAGCTCGCTGCCCAAGAACACCTTGCTGTAGCCGCATTTTTTCAGCTCATGCTCCGCCTGATATTCCAGCTGCGGATTGCGCACGGAAAACTTGCCGCTCACCGCGCACACGCCGCTGCCCTTGCTCCGCAGCAGCTCCTGATGCCTGCTCCATTCGATATTAGCTGTAATCTTGCCACGATGGTCCACATAACCGGACAAGTAATACGGTGTTACCGGCAGATGTCCCTTGACGTTCATGCCCGGTCCGGCGATAATTGCCAAAAACGCCGGCGGCAGGCTGCCCTCGGTCAAAGCGTTGGTCACGATAGTGCTGGATATTACCACACGCTCCAGCTCCTGCGCCATTCCCGGCTGCAGCACCGCATCCAGCGCCGCCAGCACACACTGCAGCACATCGTCATGCGTCGTCGCGCGCTTGGCCTGCGCCACCACCTCGCCCTGCCGCAGCACCACCGCATCCGTAAAGGTTCCGCCTACATCAATACCTAACAGCATTGCTTCATCCCTCCTTCGTTCAAACCAGAGTGTCAATGCGTATTATTTTAATCTATGCTATATTTACTTTCACCAAGCTAATAACGGACAGTCTATATTAATTATATTATATCATGTTGCCAAACTCCGTGCGAAGAAAATTCCTTTCTATAATTATATGCAACACACTCGCAAGCGTTTGCGGGCAGAAAAAAAGACGTAAGCTTCGTTGCTTACGCCTTGTAATTATTTCTAGCATCCGGGTGGGGTAATCCTGCAGACATTTTATATTTCTGATAATGTCCTGCAGCTGCGATTGCCGGATGTAAATTGCCGCCGCTTAAATTTAGCTAAGCTCTCAAAAGAGCATCATAGTAAACCAGGCTGGCAGCACCGCATAAAGATAAAACGACAGTACTCAAAATAATAAGATACTTTTTCTGCATTTTAATTCTCCTCTACACACAAAACCCATCTCTGTGTGTGAGGCTATTATAAAATAGGTACTGCCGATAGTCAAGTTAAATGTTATAACGATTTGTTATATTTAATATTCCTGCCCGGCCTATATCAAATTCGCCGTTACCGCAGCCTGCAACAGCATTTATTTCTCTTTAGCTTGCTAAAACCAGGATAATAGCTTATACTATATACTATTATTGTATAAGTAAGGGAGTCGATATGTATTATGGAACGTGAGAGCTTTTCTTCACGCCTGGGATTTATCCTGATTTCTGCCGGCTGTGCCATTGGTTTAGGCAACGTCTGGCGCTTTCCTTTCGTCACAGGTCAATATGGCGGCGCATCCTTTGTGCTCATCTACCTGTGCTTCCTGCTGCTGTTGGGCCTGCCCATCATGGTAGCAGAATTCGCCGTCGGCCGCGCCAGCAGACGCAGTCCGGCAAAATCCTTCGACACATTGGAGCCGAAGGGAACTAAATGGCATCTGTTCAAATATGTAACTATTGCCGGCAACATCATCCTGATGATGTTCTACACCACCATCAGCGGCTGGATGCTGTATTTCCTCTACAAAATGGCTGTCGGTGATCTTTCCGGCCTTGACGCTCATGGCATCAAAGGTGTTTTCGGCGCTCTGCTACAGGACCCTGCAACTATGGCCGGCAACATGGCAATCATCATCATGCTCTGCTTCGGCGTCTGCTACATGGGCGTTCGCAACGGCGTTGAACGCATCACCAAGGTTATGATGGCCTTCCTCATCGTGCTGATGGTTGTGCTTGCAGCCAACTCCATGCTGCTTCCGGGCAGTGAAGCCGGCCTCAAGTATTACCTCTACCCCGACTTCGACAAAATTGCCGAGCATGGTGTACGCGAGGTAATCTTCGCTGCTATGGGCCAGGCCTTCTTCACCCTGAGCATCGGTATGGGCTCTCTGTCCATCTTCGGCAGCTACATCGGCAAGGAGCAGAAGCTCACCAACGAGGCTCTGTGGATTATGTTCCTCGATACCTTCGTAGCAATCGTTGCCGGTCTGATTATCTTCCCGGCATGCTTCAGCTTTGGTATCCAACCGGATGCAGGCCCGAACCTGCTCTTCATCACCCTGCCCAACGTATTCAACGCTATGAACGGCGGACGTATCTGGGGCACTCTCTTCTTCCTCTTCATGCTCTTTGCGGCAATGTCCACTGTTATTGCCGTATTCGAAATGATTATCTCCAGCATCTGCGAGCTGACCGGCGGTGACCGCCGTCGCCTCATCCCCTTTGCTGTTATCGGCATGATTCTGCTGTCCCTGCCCTGCGTTTTCGGCTTCAATATCTGGAGCGGCTTTGAGCCTCTGGGCAAAGGCACCTGCGTGCTGGATCTGGAAGACTTCCTCGTCAGCAACAATATCCTGCCTTTAGGCAGCCTTATCTTCCTGGCCTTCTGCACTAGCCGCTACGGCTGGGGCTGGAACAAATTCATTGAAGAGGTTGATACCGGTAAGGGCATAGGCTTCCCGAAATGGATGCGCTTCTATGCAACCTACATTCTGCCGCTGATTGTCCTGTATATCTTCTTCAACGGCTATTACGCAATATTCTTCAAATAACATAAGCAAAAACAAAACGAGCAAGATAGTAGTTTTCGCTACTGTCTTGCTCATTTTTTATGCGCTGCGCGCTTTATTTTTTATTACAGCTTGCTTTGCAGCTCCTCCAGCTTAGCCTGCTGCACTGCCAGCACCTTGTCGCCGATAGCGAACTGCTTCTCGTTTTCGGAGAAAGCAGGGCCGCCGTAGGATTTACGTGCTTCTACACAATGCTCGGGCTTCAGAGCTACCAGCAAATCGCTCTCGAAAAGGTCGGAGAACTGCTTGTATTCCTCCAGAGAAATCTCCGGCAGGAATTTGCCCTGATGAATTGCATAAGCAACACATTTACCGACAACCTCATGTGCCTGACGGAAGGGCAGTCCCTTGCGTACCAGATAGTCTGCCAGGTCGGTGGCATTAGAGAAATCCTTGCTCACTGCCTGTGCCATCTTGTCCACATTAACCGTCATCGTCAGAATCATATCACGATAAACAGCCAGCGTGAATTTAACGGTGTCGATAGCGTCGAAGAAGCCTTCCTTATCCTCCTGCAGATCCTTGTTATAGGTCAGCGGCAGGCCCTTAGCCGTAGTCAGCATAGCCATCAGATGACCATACACACGGCCGGTTTTACCGCGTACCAGCTCGGAAATATCAGGGTTCTTCTTCTGCGGCATCATGGAAGAGCCGGTGGCAAAAGCATCGTCCAGCTCAACAAAGCCGAATTCGGTGCTGCTCCAGAGGCAAATTTCCTCGCTCAGACGGCTCATGTGCATCATGAGGGTAGAAGCAAAGGAAAGGAATTCAATGATATAGTCACGGTCGCTTACTGCGTCCATGCTGTTCGGATAAACTGTGCCGAAGTTCAGCTCCTCCGCAACCATAAAACGGTCGATGGGGAACGTAGTGCCTGCAATCGCACCGGCACCCAGCGGCATCATGTCCGCGCCTTCCCAAACGCCCAGCAAGCGGCGGAAGTCACGCTGCAGCATATTGAAATATGCCAGCATATGATGAGCAAAGGTAATCGGCTGCGCACGCTGCAGATGGGTATAACCCGGCATCAGAGTTTTTTCGTGCTTTTTGGCAACTGTTAAGAGAGCTTCCTCAAATTTAAGCAAAAGCTCGGCAATTTCGGCAACCTCACGCTTCATATACATATGCATATCGAGCGCAACCTGGTCGTTACGGCTACGTGCGGTATGCAGACGGGCGCCGGCGCTGCCGATACGTTCGGTCAGACGCGCTTCCACATTCATGTGAATGTCCTCCAGCGCAACGTCAAAATGGAAGTTGCCTGCTTCAATATCAGCCAGGATGTCTTTCAGACCGGCAATGATCTTCTCCCCGTCCTCTGCCGGAATGATACCACATTTAGCCAGCATACCGGCATGAGCAATGCTGCCGCGGATATCCTCGTGATATAAGCGTTTATCAAAATCAATGGACGCATTAAATGCGTCCACCAATTCGTTCGTATTCTTACTGAAACGACCGCCCCAAAGCTTAGCCATTATTTCAGGTTTCCTTTCTTCATCAGCGCTCTTACTTTCAGCGGCAGGCCGAAAAGGTTGATGAAGCCGGTAGCATCTGCCTGGTTGTAAACTTCGTCTTCGCCGAAGGTTACATATTCCTGGCTGTACAGGGAGTACGGGGATTTAACGCCTGCACTGTAGATGTTGCCTTTATAAAGTTTCATACGAACAGTACCGGTAACGGTTTTTTGAGTTTCGTTAACGAAAGCATCCAGAGCCTCACGCAGCGGGCTGAACCACATGCCATCGTAAACCAGCTCGGAATAACGGATGGAAACCTGTTGCTTGAAGGATTGGGTTGCACGATCCAGGCAAAGGTTTTCCAGATCGTTGTGGCCGTAGTAGATGATAGCGCCGGCAGGGTTTTCATAAACGCCACGGGATTTCATGCCAACCAGACGGTCTTCAACCATATCGGTAATACCAACAGCGTTGCGGATACCGATTTCGTTCAGTTTTTCAACGAGCTTAGCCGGGCTGAGTTTTTCACCGTTAACGCTTACAGGCACGCCTTCAACGTATTCCAGCTCAACATATTCCGGTTTATCAGGAGCTTTTTCAGGAATATTGGTAACGATGAACAGTTCATCTTTCGGTGCATTCCACGGATCCTCCAGATCGCTGCCTTCATGGGACAGGTGCCACATGTTGCGGTCCATGGAATAGTCATGGTCATGAGATACAGGGATAGGAATGTTGTGTGCTGCAGCATAGTCGATTTCCTGGTCACGGCTGCGCAGTTCCCACTCACGCCACGGAGCGATGATTGCCAGTTGCGGAGCCAGAGCCTTTACGGACAGTTCGAAACGAACCTGGTCGTTGCCTTTGCCGGTAGCACCGTGAGCAATAGCGTCAGCCCCTTCTTTTTCAGCGATTTCAACTAATTTTTTAGCAATCAGCGGACGAGCGAAGGAAGTACCCAGCAGGTATTTCTTTTCGTATACAGCGCCGGCCTTAACGGTAGGCCATACATAGTCGCTGATGAATTCTTCTTTCAGGTCCATGATGTAGCATTTGCTTGCACCGGTTTTCAGTGCTTTGTCATGAACGGGTTCCAGTTCGTCGCCTTGGCCAAGGTCAGCGCAGGCAGCGATAACTTCACAGTTATTGTAATGCTCTTTCAGCCAGGGGATGATTACGGATGTATCAAGGCCACCGGAGTAAGCCAGAACTACTTTCTTAATATCTTCTTTTTTCATTATAATAGCCTCCCATTTCTGTATAATGCTATGCATTAGTGAATAAACTTACAAACTTCTTGTATTATATACCCTTTTTATGCATAAATCAAGTATTTAAGCGCATGTATACAATACTTTTTGTGTACTAGATGTAACAAAAAACCTAAAATATAGCTTGTTTCAGAAAATTTTGTCTGTATACAAGAACGGCTAAGCATATAAACTATACGCTCAGCCGTTATATTTATACATCCAAGACCTGATTTAGAGTACTTCGTCGCTCATCAGCAGCGCCATAATAGCCTTTTGTACGTGCAGTCTGTTCTCTGCCTGGTCAAATACAACAGATTGCGGTCCTTCCAGCACTTCCTCGGTAATTTCTTCACCGCGGTGTGCGGGCAGGCAGTGCAGAACGATTGCTTCCGGACGTGCTTCGTTCAGCAGCGCCTGGTTAATCTGATAATTATGCAGTGCTTTGAAACGAACCTCACGCTCCGCTTCCTCGCCCATGCTGGTCCATACATCGGTATAGAGCACGTCGGCGCCCTTAGCAGCCTTGAAGAGATCCTCCTCTACGGTAATGCTGCAGCCGGTCTGGGCAGCGTCCTCTTGTGCCAGACGCAGGATTTCCGGATCCGGCTGATAGCCCTTCGGGCTGGCGCAGATCATGTTCATGCCAACCTTGGCGCAGGCAAACATCAGAGAGTGTGCCATGTTATTGCCATCGCCTACATAAACCAGCTTACGGCCTTTGAGCACCTTCATCTTCTCCTGAATAGTGAAGATATCGGTCAGAGCCTGGCATGGATGCAGCAAATCAGTCAGACCGTTGATAACAGGAACGCTTGCATATTTAGCCAGCTCAATAACGGAATCGTGGGAGAAGGTACGGATCATAATACCGTCAACGAAGCGTGAAAGTACACGCGCGGTATCGCGAATCGGTTCGCCACGGCCGATCTGGGAAGCGGAATCGCTCAGATAAATCGGATGGCCGCCCAGCTGCCAGAAGCCTACCTCAAAAGAGGTCCTGGTACGTGTAGAAGCCTTGGAGAACAGCATAGCCAAAGTTTTGCCCTTCAAATATTGGTGAGGCTCACCGGCCTTTTGCTTACGTTTCAATTTTTTTGCCACATCAAGAATTGTTGCGACCTCGCCTACGCTAAGGTCATGAATAGAAATCAGGTCTTTGTCTTTTAAACTCATTTTTTATCCCCTCTCGTTTTTTAACAGGCCGCCAGCGCCTTATCCAGCGCAGCAACCACAATATCAATTTCTTCCTTGCTGATAATCAGCGGCGGTACAATGCGGATAACATTGCCCGCAGTGCAGTTCACAATAACATTGTTCGCCAAACAGCTTTCAACAATCGGCTTGCCCTCGCCTGCAACCTCCATGCCAAGCATCAGGCCGCAGCCGCGGACATCGGTAACCTTGTCAGGATATTTTTCCTGCAGCTTACGCAGTTCATTCTTAAAGTATTCACCCTTCTCCGCAACCTTGTCTACCAAACCTTCGGACTTGATAGTCGTCAGCGTTGCGTACACAGCGGCGCAGGCCAGCGGGTTACCGCCGAAGGTGCCGCCATGGTCACCCGGCTTAAACACATGCGCCAGACGCTCCGGCACAGCAAAGCCTGCAACCGGGAAGCCGCCGCCGATGCCCTTAGCAAAGGTCAGGATATCAGGCTTCACGCCGCTGTGCATATAAGCGAACCATTTGCCGGTACGCGCAACACCGGTCTGCACCTCGTCGAAAATCAGCAGTGCATCATGCTTGTCGCACAGCGCACGCACCTGCTGCAGATATTCGTCAGACGGTACATGCACGCCGCCCTCACCCTGGATAGGCTCCAGCAGTACAGCGCAGACATCATCATCCATCTGTGCCTCCAGCGCCTTAATATCACCGTAGGGCACAAGCACGTGTCCAGGGCTCAGCGGACCGTAGCCGACATGATAATAATCATGACCGGTAGCAGCCAGCGTATCAAAGGTACGTCCGTGGAAGGATTCGTCCGCAGAAATAATTTTATATTTCGTAGGTGCCTTGCTCACGCCGTATTTGCGCGCCAGCTTCATAGCGCCCTCATTGCCCTCGGCACCGCAGTTGGCAAAGAAAATGCGGTCCATGCCGGTAGCCTCAGCCACCACACGCAAGGCCTTAGCCTGAATCTCGGTATAATACAGGTTGGAGCAATGCATCAGCTTGCTTGCCTGCTCACTGATAGCCTTCACCAGCACCGGATGATTGTAACCAAGACTGTTGACAGCAATACCGGCAAAGGCATCCACATACTCATTGCCCTCGTTGTCCCATACACGGCAGCCCTGGCCAAGCTCCATAACCATCGGATATCTGCCGAATACAGGCAGATAATATTTTTCTGTTTCTTCTATAATTGCTTTTTTATCCATCGTCAAGAATATCTCCCCCTCATACAAGCCCCTGCTGTCAGATTTCCTTAACTACCTCGGTACCAACGCCCTTGTCGCTGAAAAGCTCCATCAGAATAGAATGCTCGGCACGGCCGTCAATGATATGTGTTTTCTTGGCACCGCCGCTAAGAGCCTTAATGCAGGAGCGAACCTTAGGAATCATACCGCCGTCAATGCTGCCCTTAAGAATAAGCTCATGAGCCTTTTCAAAGCTCAGAGTAGAAATGAAGCTGCTTTCATCCGGATATGCGGAATAAATACCGCGGACATCGGTCAGCACCAGCAGCTTTTCTGCCTTCAGCGCACCGGCAATTTCACCGGCAGCAACATCTGCGTTAATGTTATAGGTTTCACCCTCGTCACCGACACCGGTCGGAGCGATTACAGGAATATAACCGCCGTCCAGCAGGCAGTTAATCAAATCGGTGTTGACCTCCTTAACGCTGCCGACAAAACCGATATCTACCAGGTTAACCTCACCGTTTTCATAAACATCAGCCAGATATTTTTTAGCCTTCAGCAGATTAGCATCCTTACCGTTGAGGCCAACAGCCTTACCGCCCAAAGCGTTCAGACGGCCGACAAGATCGGTATTCATTTTACCTACAAGCGCCATTTCGGCAATAGCTGCGGATTCTGCATCGGTTACACGCAAACCGCCGACAAATTCGCTCTTTTTACCGGCCTGCTCCAGCTGACGGCTGATTTCCGGACCGCCGCCGTGAACAACTATCGGACGCATGCCGGCGTATTGCAGGAACAGAATATCCTGCAGCACCTTGTTTTTCAGCTCATCGTTAAGCATAGCATTGCCGCCATATTTTACGACAATGGTTTTATCTTTAAAATTGCTCAGATACGGCAGTGCTTCCATTAAGGTATGTACTTGTTGTTCGTTCATTAACATAGGTGATGTCCTCCCTCATTTTTTTATATTTGTCTTGCGTTTATATTTATTACTTCTGCTTCTCTCCAAAGATGCCTTCGCTCAAGTATGGTATTCACCGTTGATCTTCACATACTCATAACTGAAATCGCAAGTCCAAACGGTTGCGCTTTCCTCACCGGCACCCAGGTCGATGCTCATGGAAATATCATGCTCAGCCATGGTCGGCGCCAGCTTTTCGGCAGGCACGTTGCAGTTCATGCCGTTTTCCACCAGACGGATACCGCCGATAGAAAGATTTACCTTATCTGCCTCCATGGCAGCGCCGCTGTAGCCTGCAGCGCAGACAATGCGTCCCCAGTTCGGGTCCTCACCGAAGAAGGCTGTTTTTACCAGCGGCGATTTAGCAATAGCCATCGCTGCAGTTTTGGCATCCTCCCAGGTTGCGGCACCGGTAACATTTATCTCCAGAAATTTGGTAGCGCCCTCGCCGTCATGCGCAATCATTTTGGCAAGGTCGGTAGCACAGGCCACCAGCGCTTCGAAGAAGGCCGGATAATCCGGATGCTCCTCGGAAAGAATTATTTCATTTTCGGCAAGACCATTGGCCAGCACAATCATGCTGTCATTGGTACTGGTATCACCGTCGACAACAACCATATTGAAGGATTTGTCGGCAGCCTTTTTTACCGCGCGCTTCAGCACATCGGGAGCAACGGCAGCGTCGGTAGTGATAAAGGTCAGCATAGTTGCCATGTTCGGATGAATCATGCCCGCACCCTTGGCAATACCGGCAAAGGTTACCTTCTTGCCGCCGATTTCCGTTTCATAGGCAGCGTGCTTGATAAAGGTATCCGTAGTTTGAATCGCCATAGCGCAGCTTTCGCCCTCGCATTCGTCCAGGCTGTCGACAGCATCGGCAATACCGGTCAGCAGCTTGTCCATCGGCAGGAACTGGCCGATAACACCGGTGGAGCAGACAAAGACTGCTTCCGGAGTGATGCCTAAAAGCTCTGCCGTATGCGCCTGCATTTTCTTGGCATCCGCCAGGCCCTGCTCGCCCGTGCAGGCGTTGGCACAGCCGCTGTTTACGGCAATAGCCTGCGCATAACCGTGCTTGTTGACCTCGCGGCTCACGAGCACAGGAGCAGCGCACATTTTATTTTGTGTAAATACCGCACCGCAGGCAGCAGGCACGGTACTGAAAATTACAGCTACATCATGATTGCCGCTGGCTTTGATACCGGCCTTAACGCCGGCAGCAAGGAAGCCCTGCGGTGCAGTCACCCAGCCTTCGGTTTTCTTCATGAGATTCCCCTCTTTCCTTGATGCTTACATCTTTTCTTCTACGGCGGCATCACCGCTAAGCACCTTTTTATAGTATAATAGTTATAACAAGCTTAAGGAACAAGCGGCAGCTGACGCAGGCCGGCAGCTTCATCAATGCCAAACATTACATTCATGTTCTGCACTGCCTGTCCCGCAGCACCCTTAACCAGATTATCAATACAATTCATCACAATAATGCGGCCTGTACGCTTATCGGTCTGCCAGCCAAGGTCCACATAGTTGGAGCCGCGGATATTCTTCAATTCCGGGCAAACTCCCTTGCCGCGCAGGCGGATGAAAAATTCATCGCCGTACATTGCCTGATAGGCCTCCTCAATCTGTGCATCCGTTACGCCCTGCTTCAGCTGTGCGTAGCAGGTTGCATAAATACCGCGGTCCACAGGCAGCAGATGCGGTGTGAACTGAATCACTACATCTTCACCGGCAAACTCGCTGTAAATCTGCTCGATTTCCGGCGTATGGCGGTGTGAAGCAACACCGTAGGCCTTAAAGCTTTCGTTGACGCTGCAGTAAAGGCTGCCTGCCTTCAGGCTGCGGCCAGCACCGGTCGTACCGCTTTTGGCATCAATCACAATGCCCTTAGTTTCAATCAGCTTATATTTTAAAAGCGGCACCAGCGCCAAAATGCTGCAGGTTGTATAACAGCCGGGATTTGCCACCAGCTGCGCCCCGCGCACCTTATCGCGGAAAAGCTCGGTCAGACCGTAGACAGCCTGCGCCTCCGGGTCTTCATGCTTCACCTTGTACCACTGTTCAAACACATGGTAATCCTTAAATCTATAATCGCCGCCGAGGTCAATAATCTTGGTCTTGCTGCCTCGCAGCTGCTTGCCTATCTTCATCGCATGGCCATGAGGCAAGGCAATAAAAATCACATCACTTGCTGCAGCAATAGCATCCAGCTCCTGCATAGACTGCAGATTCTTTTCAATGCGTCCTGACAAATGCGGATACATAGAAGCAATCGCCTCTCCCGTACTGCTTTCAGAGGTAATCACGGCAATTTCCGCTTCCGGATGTCCGTCCAGAAGTCGCAGAAGCTCAACTCCTGCATAGCCTGTTGCACCGATAACACTTGCTTTCATATCCATCCTCCTTTGTACTCGATAATTATACAACCAAATTGTATAATTTTGCAAGCACTTTGTGAATTTTTTTGTAAAAATTAAGGGACAATAATCCATTTTACAATCTTATTTTACTACCTAAAAGGTAAATATACCAGTATTTTTTGCCAAATTCACACTTTATTGTTACAATAGACGTGAAAGCTATACACGTCACTGTGTGAACGTACCCCCGCCTATAGAGGCGGGAGCTTCCTGCTTCAGCGAGAACAGCACCACTAACTCCGAAGAGTTATGGCGACTTACACTCTCTCCACAGGCTTAGATTCCCGTGCGACCCACGGTATTTTATGAGTTATGCTAGGCAGATATTCGCCTAGCTTCTTCTCTAATATTTATTGCAGCGTTCTTATCACGGTTATGATGACTGCCACACTTGGGACAATCCCATTCTCGCACAGATAAGTCTTTGGTGTTACTGTTCTGGTAGCCACAGACATGGCATAGCTGACTGCTTGGATACCATTTGTCTATCTTGATAAGTTGCTTACCCTGCCATGCAAGTTTGTATTCCAGCATACTTGTGAACATGCTCCAGCCATTGTCGGATATGGATTTACCAAAGCTGAACTTGCCACCCTTCTTTCGCTTCGCCATGGCCTTTACGCTAATGTCCTCTATGCCAATCACATCATAGCGGTCTGCAAGATAACGAGCTTTCTTATGCAGGAAGTCACGGCGTTGATTAGCAATTTTCTCATGGAGTACAGCCACTCGCAGTCTTTGTTTATCCCTGTTACGGCTCCCTTTTTGTCTCTTGGAGAGTTTCCTTTGTGCCTTGACCAATCTCTTTTCGGCTTCCCGTAAGAAATTTGGATAATCGGCATTGTCCTCATCGGAAGCAACATACAGCCCGTGCATAGCAAAATCCAATCCAAGAAAATTCTTCGGTATGATGGGAAGTATTTGGTTTTCATACTCCACCAAAATGCTGATATAGTATTTTCCTGACGGAGTTTTGCTTATGGTTACAGTCTTTATGGTGCTATTCTCCATCAATGGACGATGCAGACACAGCTTTACCCAGCCTATTTTAGGCAGCTTGACTTTGTTTCCCTCGATTCTTACAGAGCCATGTTGGTTGTTCGTAGAATATGAAGCATGACCTGTTTTCTTCGACTTGAAGCTTGGCTTGCCAAAATGCTTCCTATTGCTCCAAAAGTTGTTATACGCCTTGTTCAGGTTTATTTGGGCATTAGCGAGAGCAAGGCTGTCAACCTCTTTCAGCCAAGGAAATTCTTTCTTGTACTGTGCAGGTGTATTGTTCAGCCTCTTGCCTGTTTCCTTATAGTAATCAAGACGATCTCCAAGCATCTTGTTATAGATGAATCTGGCACAGCCGAAAGTCTTGGCAAACATAATCTTCTGTTCAATGTATCGGTATGCCTTATTCACTATAATCACCTGCCTTGATTTTCTATGTATTTACGAATTATCTCAATGGGAGCACCGCCTGTCGTCAGCAAGCAATAGCTTCTTGACCAAAACATTTCCTTCCATAAATTACGCCTAATTTCTGGAAAATCTTTTTTTATTAGCCTAGAACTGGCACTTTTGTAAGCGTTGATGAATTTCGACATCTCTGTATTAGGATTGGCACGAAACATGATATGTACATGGTCTTGATCATGGTTCCATCCTTCCAATGTGATGTTATATGAAGAGCCTATGCGAACAAATATGTCTTTTGCATATTGGCTCATCTGGTCGGAAAACACCTTACGACGGTACTTTACTACCAGAATAAGATGGTAATACAGCAAGAACACTGAATGGTTATTATTGTCTAATTTCATAGTATAATCAGCCCTTTCACTTCTATGACTGATTATATCATAAAGCTATCTACGGAGCAATTGTCCGGCTCAATTACTTACGTAAATTCGCCAGACCCGCCTTCATCCCTCACCTTAGAGGTGGAGGACTTCTGGCGGATTAGGTTAAAATATATCAAAATCACTAACGAGGTGTATCTTATGTTTAAAATCATTATCATGGCTTTGCTTATTTTTATAGGCATGGTGGGTTATGACAACATTACGGATAAGGCTCAGCCTACCACCCCCGTACAGCAGGAACAGCAGAAGGTCAGCAAGCACGAAAAATCCGCCGCTATGGCGCTTTTCACCAGCCTGCTGCCTCCCAAGGAGGAATGGCCCTCGCCCGTACATAAATTTTATCTGGCCTTTAATATGGATGAGGTTATCGATCCTATCCGCCAAAACCCGAACTGGACCGGCCTTGATGCCATGTCGCGCGATATACCGCAGGCCCTGATTGCTATTGAGGACCACGCTTTTTATAATCATGGTGCTATTGCCGTAGAAGGCATTCTGCGCGCCGCACTGGCCAACATCAACGCCGGCGAGGTAGTGCAGGGCGGCAGCACGCTGACACAGCAGTTTGTCAAAAATGTTTTTCTGTCGCACGAGCAGAGCATGGAGCGTAAAATTGAAGAGGCTGTGCTCTCGCTCATGCTGGAGGATAATTACAGCAAGGACGAAATTCTGGAGCTTTATCTGAACACCACCTACTTCGGCGCAGGCAGCACCGGCATTAAACAGGCCAGCAGAACCTACTTCGGCAAGGCACCTTCGGCGCTGACTCTGGCCGAGGCCGCCGTCATCGCCTCGCTTCCCTACGCGCCCACCAGCCTCAATCCGCTGGAAAACCCCGAGGGCTGCAAAAAACGTCAGCTGCTGGTGCTGGCCGCTATGCATAAATACGGTATGATTAATCAGGGACAGCTGGCCGAAGCCAAGGCCGAAAAAATCCGCCTCACCAACGGCACCGTCATGTAAAGCTGTAACAAAATCTACATTGTATATTTTTTAATTAAAGTTTATCGGTAAAAACTTTGTTTTACTTGACCGCTTCATGCTTCATATATATAATTAAAGCTTAAGCAAAATCACTCAAAGAAGGTCAAATCATGGAAACTACAACATTAGATAAGCTTCCCTTAGGTCAGGAGGCTATCATCGCTAAGGTCGGCGGCGAAGGCAGCATTCTGCGTCGCCGTCTGCTGGATATGGGGCTCACGCCCCGCACCCGCGTCATGGTACGCAAGCGCGCACCGCTCGGTGACCCGCTGGAAATCTCTCTGCGCGGCTACGAGCTGACACTGCGTGCGGAGGAAGCCGCAAAAATCACTGTAACGCCGGAGGTGAGCGAAGCATGAAGCTGCATTTCGCCCTCGTCGGCAACCAGAACTGCGGCAAAAGCACGCTTTTCAACTATCTCACCGGCAGTAACCAGCACGTCGGCAACTTTCCCGGCGTAACCGTCCAGAAAAAGGAAGGTACTATTCTCGCCGTGCCCGACGCAGGCGTTATCGACCTGCCCGGCATCTACTCGCTTTCTCCCTACACCTCGGAGGAAATTGTTACGCGTGACCTGCTTTTATACAATAAGCCGGACGCAATTATCAACGTCATTGACGCAACTAATATTGAACGCAGCCTGTATCTTTCGCTGCAGCTCATCGAGCTGAATATCCCGATGGTCATCGCCCTCAACATGATGGACGAGCTCACCGGCAGCGGCGGCAGCATCGACATCAAAGCAATGGAGGATTCGCTGACCGTGCCTGTTGTCCCCATCACCGCCAACTCCGGCGAAGGCGTAGGCGAGCTTTTACGCCGCGCCGTAGAGGTAGCGCAAAACCAGCAGTTGCCACAGCGTCTGGACTTCTGCAGCGGTCCTGTGCATACCGCTATTCACAGTATCGCCCACTTAATCGAAACTAAAGCACGCCGCCAGAACCTGCCGCTGCGCTTTACCGCCACCAAGCTTATCGAAGGTGACAGCGATTTCGCCAAGGCGCTGCAGCTTTCGGAAAACGAATGTGATATCATCGGCCACTTCGTTACCGAAATGGAGCAAAACCTCAAAACGGATAAGGAAGCGGCGCTGGCAGATATGCGCTATGCCTATATCGAGGATCTCTGCGCGCAGACCGTGCAGAAGCCCAAGCATACGGAAGCACAGCTGCGCTCCGTCAAAATTGACCATTATCTGACGCATAAATTTTATGCTATCCCTATTTTCGTGCTTATCATGGGCCTTGTATTCTGGCTCACGTTTGACGTTATCGGAGCTTTTCTCAGCGACATCCTCAGCGATGTTATCGATGCTGTAACAGCTTCAGTTGATAACACGCTCACCGTGCTGGATATTGCACCGCCGATGCATTCGCTGATTATCGACGGCATCTTCTCCGGTGTCGGTGCCGTGCTTTCCTTCCTGCCTACCATCGTCACCCTGTTCTTCTTCCTTTCGATGCTGGAGGACAGTGGTTACATGGCGCGTGTCGCCTTCGTTATGGATAAGATGCTGCGCAAAATCGGTCTCTCCGGTTCCTCCTTCGTTCCGATGATCATCGGCTTCGGCTGCAGCGTACCGGCAATCATGGCATCGCGCACCCTCGCCAGTGAGCGCGACCGCAAAATGACCATCATGCTCACACCGTTCATGAGCTGCAGCGCCAAGCTCCCCATCTACGGTATGTTCATTGCCGCCTTCTTTCCGCACAGCGGCGGTCTTGTCATGCTTTCGCTCTACCTCACCGGTATCTGCGTTGCTGTTCTCTCCGGCTTTTTGCTCAACAGCCTGGTGTTCCGCGGCAAGCCGGTCCCCTTTGTCATGGAGCTGCCTGCCTACCGTCTGCCGACGGTGCGCAACATCATCATGCACATGTGGGAAAAGGCCAAGGACTTTCTGCATAAGGCCTTTACGGTTATCTTCCTCGTCAGCATCATCGTCTGGTTCCTGCAAAACTTTGATGTGCGCTTTTACATGGTAGACGCTTCCGACAGCGTTATCGCCTCCATCGGCAAGCTGGCAGCGCCGATTTTTGCGCCGCTCGGCTTCGGCAGCTGGCAGGCAACAACCTCGCTTATCTGCGGCATTACCGCCAAGGAGGTTGTCATCAGTACGCTTTCTGTGCTCGCAGTCGGCAGCGGCGGTGCGCCTGATCTGGCAAGCCTCTTTTCGCCGCTCACAGCCTACACCTTCCTGGTGTTCTGCCTGCTCTATCCGCCCTGCGTAGCAGCGCTGGCTACCATCCGCCGCGAGCTGAACTCCGATACCAGCACGCTCTGCCTTATGGGCTATGAGCTTGTTGTGGCCTGGTGCGTAGCGTTTATCGTAAGACAAATCGGCTTAATGCTTGGCTTTGCCTAAAAAATTGCATACGAAAACAGCCCAAAACTCTGATATGAGAATTGGGCTGTTATTTTTTTGTGGCTTTAGCCCGTGGAGCACTATCAAGTTTCTTTTCGAAGAAACGAGATGGTGCTTCACACAGAACCATCCGCTATGCGGGTGCGCATTGATTGTTATACCAAAATACGTCATTCCGATATACAATAGTAAGTGTTCAAGTCACTATTGCAAAGAAAGGCATGAGGTATTAATAGCAAATAAAACTAACGAATTATCACATTCAAAATGGGTATGTAAATATCATATTGTCTTTGCAATGATATTTTCAATCATACATCGTTGTGTCAATTCTATCGAGGCAGACTTTTGCTCCATGTAGCTTTGCCATTCGAGGAAAAGCCTAAGAATAAACTTCCGGGCGATAATTTGAAATATTATCGTTAGAGAAAATCATTAACTACCAGACAGCTTGCCGAGAAAATGGATGTTGTTCCTGCTACTATCCTGATGTATGAACAGAATAAATACCCTATCCCTTATGATGTAGCCAAAGAATGGATTTGATGGGAAATGGATTATGCATACCTCTATTAAAACATGATTTCATATGTTATAATACAAACATTGCGGAAATGTCCAATATAACACGAAGGGAGGACTGCGCATGAAGATAACAGATCTTCTTGGAGAAGCAACAGAATATGATAAAAAGCAGGCAGTTGAACATAAGAAAGTGAAAAGTTGGCTTAAAAGTGTCAGTGCCTTTGCGAATACAGCGGGAGGAACTTTAATTTTTGGTATTACAGATGGTGAAGAAATTGTTGGATTGGAAGATATTAAATCCGATTCTGAATTTATTAGCCAGAAAATCAAAGAAAGAATTTCACCATTTCCAGAAGTTATAATGAAGCTTCGTAAAACCGAAGATGAAAAAGACCTTTTGTTGCTTTATGTACCGGCAGGTGCAGAAACACCTTACTATTATACTGGCGATGGTGTGACAGAAGCTTACATTCGTATTGGTAATGAAAGCGTTGTTGCTGATGCGACTGAACTGAAACGCTTGGTTATGCGTGGTAGAAACTCTTCTTACGATTCGGTGATGTCACCATACAATCATGAGGACTTTTCTTTCAGTAAGCTGAGAGAACGCTATAAGTCCTGGACTGGCAACAGTATGACGGAGAAAAGTTTTGAGTCTTTCGGTATCCGAGATGCAAATGGACACCTTACCAATGCAGGCGCTTTGCTTGCTGATGATGCACCCATTCGCTGGTCTCGTCTTTTCTGCACAAGATGGAATGGGTTAGATAAAAGTGGCGGACAGGTTGATGCTTTGGATAGTGCCGAGTATAGTGGCAGTCTTATCATTCTTCTGAATGAGGGCATGAGTTTTGTAAAGCGTAACATGAAAACCATTTGGAAGAAAACACCTGATTCCAGAATTGAAATGCCGGATTATTGCGAGCGAAGTGTTTTCGAAGCTTTGGTCAATGCGTTGATTCATAGGGATTATCTGATTAATGGCAGTGAAGTTCATGTGGATATGTTTGATGACCGCCTTTTAATTTATTCTCCGGGTGGAATGCCTGATGGAACACAGATTCAGGGGCGTGATATTGATGATATTCCTTCAACCAGAAGAAATCCTATCCTTGCAGATATTTTTGCCCGCCTTGGATATATGGAACGCCAAGGCAGTGGATTAAGTAAAATCCGTACCGCATACGAAAATGCAGCAAATTATCAACCGGGATTGGAACCGACCTTCCAATCCAATCGAGTGGAATTTACTGTAAAGCTTCCAAATCTGAATTTTAAAGCATCAAGTAATGAAGCTTTAAATGAGGCAATAAATGAAGCTTTAACTGATAATCAGAAAATGCTCCTTGATATGTTGCGCAATGATCCAACAATTACGCAAAAAGAAATTATTGAACGAGTCTCTTTGTCGAGAAGCACTGTTCAGAGAATGATCAAAGAGTTGTCTGAATTAGGACGATTAGAGAGAATTGGTTCAAAGAAAACTGGCAGTTGGATTGTAAAAGAGTAAAAGAAAATATTTTATTTTGAAATCTCCGTTGTTCTGTTGTAGAATGACGGAGATTTTTCATGTAAATGTTCAGGTGGAACGAGCAGACAGCATCTTCTAATACGACTGAAGGGGATTATAATGTCATCCAAACAAATTTCGGAAATTGACTCTCAGAGGAATTTGAGAAAATATGTGAATTGGTACACCTTATACTGCTTGCCAATTTGTGAAGCCAGTAAAAAGTGTGCTACTTCTTATTGCAATTTAGGTATAGCTTTGGATAAATTAAGTGTAAAAGAGTACGAAGGCCCTTTCAAGGGTAACTAGTAGTCAAAACGCCCCTAACAGGAGCGGCGAAGGTGATAAGTACAATGTGGCTTGAAAAAAGTGAAAGCCAACGTCTTGAGGTGCTGGCTATTATTAAGGGCTTATAGCCCGTCGTCAAACCGCCCGTTTGACGGGTGGTCCTGATTTTGCAAAGATTATTTTGCTGTATCCAGCTGCTTTATCCGTGCATATGCCTGCTGCCAGCTCGTCAGCGACAGCTGCCACAGCTCGCTGTACGCCCGCACTGCCGCCTGCGGCGAACTTACATGCAACGCGCACAGTCCCCGCACTCCTGCATAAGGATAGTGCGAAATGCACGTCTGCGCCTCCTCGGGCATCTGCAAAAGCGCCTGCGCCAGCGCCAAATGCCCCTGCTGCAGGCACCACAGCCAACGGGCAAACTCCGCCAGCGTTTCCTTGACCACGGCAGCCTGCGCCGCCTCCGTCTGCCGGCCGTACCAATAGCGCTGCGCCAGCTTGTACTCCGCATTCTGCACCGCTGCGCCGGCAGCGCCAAAATGCGCCAGCACTGCCTGATAATGCAGCAGATGCACACGCTCATGCACCAGCACGGAAGCATAATAGGCTGCATAATCCCAGCCATGCTCAGCACATTCCTGCCTGATAGCATGCACATAAAGCGTAATGCCCTTGCCCGTAGCAAATTCACCGTGCAGCAGGCGTTTAAACTTTAGCTGCTGCAGCTTTTTGCTCCACTCGGCATATTGCTTGCCAAGCCTTGATAATGCAGTGATATCATACTTCGCCTGCAATGCTTCCGCACGCTTTAATAATTGCCTGCCCTCGCGCTGCACCGCAACCGTATCATAGCGCCCGTATTGCCTGTAAAGCAGCACGTCGGACTCCGCATACGCTGTTGGCAGGCCAAGCCTTTCGGGAGCAGTGATAATATTTTCTAAGATAAGCTCTAACATTCTTTTTAATTAAGCAAGCGCTCTGCAGGCTTTCAAGCCATCACTGCGCTTAAATTATAATACCATTGCAATGGTCAATCTCGTGCTGGATAATCTGCGCCGTAAAGCCGCTAAAGCTCTGCTTACACTTTTTGAACTGCATATCCTGATAGGCAACCGTAATTTTTTCGTAGCGCACTGCAGCACGCTCGCCCTCCAGCGACAGGCAGCCCTCCTCCGTCATATACTTGCCGGAGCGCTTGATAATCTCCGGGTTCAGCATCGCAATATTCGTAGGGCCGATATTTACGGCAATAACGCATTTCTGCACGCCAATCATATTTGCGGCCAAACCCACGCAACGGTCCGCATGAGCTGCGAGCGTATCTAATAAATCCTGCGCTACTGCAATATCCATAAAGGTTGCAGGCTGGGATTTTTGTGCCAAAAAGGCTTCGTCTTTAACTATTGGTTTTTCCATGGTGTACCTCCGTAGGGTTTCTGCTTAACGCCAAGCTCGTCATCAAAAAGACTTTCACATAAGACTATAAGCAATCATCCTTCAAAATAATCATAAATCTTTGCTTCTACCGGCGTTTTCATTTCGTAAAACATTTGCACAATAGAAAGCTTTTCGCCCTTATTGCCGGTAATCGTTGTACCAATGCTCTGCTTATGCAGCATTTCGCCCATAAAGTAAAACTCTGATCCCTCAGCATCACTCTTTTTGATAAACAGAAGCTTCAGCGTTTCCGGCTGTTCAATCGCCACAACCTCCGGCGAATCAATATTAACTCTGCTGCGCGTCTGCCAATTAAATATTGTCGGACTGGCAAATCTGTCATCATATTTAGTGCTTTCGCTAATGTTTTCGTCCTTTTTATAGGTTACAAATATCGGACAGGTATTATATTTTACCCTATAGCCATAAACAACAGCGCTTTCATCCTTCGCCCAGTTCAATATACGGCAGACATCCTTACGCGTATACGAACCATACAGCTTGAAGCCATGATAAAATTTTGCTGGCTTATAATCAGACAAAAAGCGTTTTTCCGCATAGGCCAAAGCATCATTAACATAGCCGTAAAATTCTTTATTTGCAAGCATGCTGCTAAATTTTTCACTTAAGCAAATGCTGTCTGCATTCGCATTCACCAACGGCATATTGCCATATTTTTGGGCATCCGCAGTTTTAAAAAATTGCATACTCAATACATTCACTACGCTGGTAACAGTTGCTGCCGAGGTAGTAAGCTGATACTTATTCTGCATATATTGCATAAATGCAGGCACGTCAATTTGCGTATGCTGCATTAAATAGCGCAGCAGCACAACCTCTTCCAAGCGTCTGCCATTAGCAAGCTCCAAGCAGATAAACTCCAATAGCTTGCCATGCGTTGCACTCATCGTGCTTTCGTAAGGATCTGCGTACTGCCTGAAGTTATAATAGGATTTTTTCTTTTGGATAAACAAATATGGATCCTTGTCACCCAAAGCCAGAAAATCAAGCATCATCGGTGCATGACCAAGCTTAGATTTAACTAACTGATAAGATTCCTTTAGCTGACGCAGCTCCAGAAAATTATTTTTATTTAATGATTCAAAAATGCGCTCACGAACTACATCGGTAAAATAAACCGTCGATGCCCCCGGTAAAAAGTTATTATGCACAATGCGACGCAGCTTTTCCTTGCTGCAGCTGCGATCGCCATACAAGGCTATTGGCAGCATGTAATTGTTTTCATAGTTACCGATAAAATCAATAACCTCCAGATAACGCTTTGCCTTACTCTTACGCAGACCACGGCCAAGCTGCTGCACAAAGACAATAGCAGACTGTGTTGGACGCAGCATAATAATCTGATTTACAGAAGGAATATCTACGCCTTCATTCAAAACATCAACAGAGAAAAGATAATCGAGCTTATCTACGCCCTCCTCGTCGCTTTCAAGACGTTTGATAAGCCTTGCACGCTCTTCCTCACTGGTAGCACCAGCCAAAAAGGCTGCTTTTTTGCCATGCTTATTAAACGCCTCTGACAAGGCTTTCGCTTCTTCTATCCTGCTGCAAAAAACTATACCCTTGACGCGCCCCTGGTCACAGCCATAAAAATCTGCATAATACAGGATATTTTTGACACGCTCTTCACTGGTCAGGCGTACAAAATCAGCATTATCATCTAAAAGCTCGCCATCTACAACAATTTCACTTACGCCATGATAATGAAACGGCACCAGCATATTTTCAGCCAAGGCCTGATGCAAACGGATTTCGTAAGCAATATTGTGGTCAAAGGTTTTAAAAATATCGCAGTCATCAGAACGCTCCGGCGTTGCCGTCATACCCAGTAAAAACCTAGGCTTAAAATAGCTCAGCACCTTTTGGTAGCTTTTGGCTCCGGCATGGTGCGCTTCGTCGATAATAATATAATCAAAAGCATCCGGCGCAAAGGCATGCAGGTTTTCATCCTTCACCAAGGTCTGCACCGTAGCAAAAACATAATCCCTGTCTATTTCTCTGTGACCGCTGGTAAACAAGCCTGTCGTGATATGCTCATCAATAATCTGCTCAAAGCTCTCCTTAGATTTACGCGCAATCAGCCCGCGATGCACAATAAACAGGCAGCGTTTAGGCTGCGCTGCCCTCACATCAAAGGCAGAAAGATACGTTTTACCTGTACCGGTAGCAGAAATCAGCAAAGCGCGATTTTTCCCCTCTGCCCTAAGCGCTGCAATATTTTGCAAGGCTGCTGCCTGCATTTTATTAGGATTGATTTTGTACAGCTTATGTATTTTGGTATAAGCACGCTGTCGTTGGCTGCGTGCTTCACCGTAAATGCGCTCATAGGCTGCAATCCATTCCTCGGTAACAGTTGTAGCATCATCCCACGCCTGATTAAGCTCCTCCTGCATCTGCCTGATTAAAGCGCCGTCCTTCATGGAAGAAAGCTGCACATTCCACTCACGGTTAACCGTCAACGCACTTTGCGTCAAATTACTGCTGCCAACAATCATGGTATAATTTTCATCCTTGGCAGAGGTTGCATGTGTATGGAACAAGTAACCCTTAGCATGAAAATTATAATCAGAGGTTATTATCTTCAATTCAAGATTAGGAAACTGCAGTAATCTGCGCAATGCTCGCGGTTCCGTAAAGTTTTGGTATTGCGAAGCCAAAATCTTGCCTTTGATATGCTTATTTTCCAATTCCTTTAGCGTATCAATTAAGCAGGCAATACCGCTGTTGGTTACAAACGCCACAGAAAAGAAAAATTCATCACAATGCTCCAGCTCAAGCAGCAGGTTTTCCAATACCTTTACCTGCTCCTGCTGATTATTCGTCAATATCTTCGGCAAAAAGCGCTCGTCGGTTTCAATATTAAAATCAATAAAGCCCGCCTCCAGATACAAGGCAAGTTCACTGCTGTTCACGATTATTCAATCTCCTCATGCTGCAGGCGCTCTACAATCGGCATATCTGCTGCTGCCCAATCCAAGCTGCTTAAATCTGCCGGAGCCAGCCATTTTGCTGCCACATGTTCCTTCATAACGAACTCGGGCTGTGCCAGCTTGCACACATACGCATGCATGGTAATCGCAAAATCCGGATAGGTGTGCTCCACCGTCATCAGATACGCATCCTCAGGAATGCTGATATCCATATCCATTTCTTCACGCAGCTCGCGTTCCAGCGCAGTATGACGCTCTTCGCCGGCCTCTACCTTACCGCCGGGAAACTCAAATTTGTAGCTTACATAATCAAATTTGCCTTTATTACGCTGCATGCACAAAATCTTGCCGTCATGCTCAATTACTGCTGCCACTACCTCATAATGCTTCATCATTACAACCTCCGTGCATTCTCTCTTGTTTCTTTCAGCAGCACTACTGCATCATATACCGCTTCTCCATTAGTACCGGGAATAATATCCTCAAAATCAGCATAGCTGTTGTTATACGAATTAATAACTTCATTTTGACTATTATAAAACGTAGCATGCAGTGTTCTACTCATTCTGCAGTCAAGATCATATTCATCATGCGAAATAAGATATTCATCTTTATCTGCGTCATACCATTCCACCCATACAAGCGCACATTGATGATTTCTATGCGCATATTTTTCGCTACCTGTATAAAATCTAGCCGTTGCCGTATCAATCCACATTCCATAATGTGCATCAGAACCTATCCAATACCATCTCGGCGGCTGCGGCGGATTAAAGGCTGCACAGGTTGCAGTCAGCGACAGCAGTAAAACCAACAAACACAATATTTTCTTCATCACAAACACACCTTTCAAACTCATTTATCTATTATCTTGTTATTTGTAAAGAATTTCTATTACCTATTCTACCCTACATCTGCGCCTTAAGCAACCTTCTACCGCTCCGTCAGCACATCAAAGCTCTTGCCGTCCGTTGTCACCGTCAGCGTACCGTGATCATGCGTTGTCAGCACCTTTGCGCCAAGATGCGTTAAGCTGCCCACCACGTTCTTGTTCGGATGCTTATAAATCGAAAAATCACCGCAGCTGATGAGTGCATATTTAGGCTTAACCTTGCTAATGAACGGCCAATAGGACGATGTTTTGCTGCCGTGATGGCCCACCTTCAGCACATCCGCCTGTAGCGCAGTGCCGTATTTTTGCTGCAGCGCATCCTCCACCGGCGCCTCTGCATCACCCGTCAGCAGCATCTTAAAGCTGCCGTAATGCAGCATCAGCACCAAGCTGGTGTTATTCATATTCTTCAGGTCCTTTTTGCTAAGGAAGTCTCCCGGCGCCAGCACCTCGATATAATAATTTTTATCAATTTTAATCGTATCCCCGGCCTTCAGCGCCTGTCCGTTATACCTGCCGGCGCGCAAATCACTGTTCAAAGCCACAGAAGCTTTATAGCCGTTGTTCACATAACCGCTGTCATAAATATTGCTGACGCCGTATTTGCCGCGCACATACATGATATTACCCATATGATCACGGTGATGGTGTGTCACGAAAACAGTCTTGATTCTGCTGACGCCGGCTTTGTCGAGCGCCTTAATCAGCGCCTGCCTGCCGCCGCTGTCGCCAACCTTGTCCTTAACGTCGTTGCCCACGTCAATCATGATATTGCGCTTGCCGTCCTGCAGCAAAATCGCATCCGCCTGCCCCACATCCAGCACGCTGATGCGCAGCTTTCCTTGTGCTATGCCACCATCCTGCTTTTGCTGCATGCTCTGCGGCAGGTTATTTTTTACCGCCGCACGCACACTTTCGGCGTTTGGCTGATAAAGACCGCTGTACGCAGCCAGCGCCACGATAAAGGCTATGATAATCTGAAAAACAAACTTTAATTTACGCATGTGTATCTTACTTCCCTTTTCTTTTACAAATCGGCAACTTCGTTTGCTGATATATTTATTATATCACGCCAATAAAAAAGCGTACATACTTGCAAGTCGTATGCACGCTTCTTTCTTAATCTGTCAGTTTAAAGTGTATAAATTTTTTTCTTTAACCTCCGGCACGAACGCTCAACCGCAACAAGCAATGCTCCTGCGGGTGCCACGCAGTCCTGGTTCTGCGGCAGGCTTTTATTTGCGCAGCCATTTACTTTGCTGTGCCTTTTTGTTTAATGCATCCAAGGCCTTGGTATATACATTAAGCATTTCCTTTTTGCCCTTTGTTTGCTGCACTGCTGTTTCACCGCCCATATCAAGGCACACTTTGCCGTCTTTATCAATTATATAATGTGCCGCTACAGTATATTCCGTACCATTGTTGTTAAAAAGATATAAATACATGGCACTTACAGCATTCTGCAGCGATTCATCCTCGCGCAGTGACTTTAAAAATTCAGCGTCTGTGAACTGCTCCTCCGCAAACACAGCCAGATACAGCTGCCCGCTTTTGCTCAGGCTCTGCACCGAATCAACATCCACATAAAGTGTACCAACATCAGTTTCGCCTGCCTTCTGCAGGTTCTGGCAGTTGCCTACGGCGGCAATACTCAATAATATCAGCATTATCAAAAGCTTAATGTAACGCATTTTTTGCACCTCGCATAATCAACAGTTTTATTATATCCATTATATAACAAAAAGAGGGCAAAGTCACCCTTGCCCTCTTGATGATTAGTGGATTTTAAATTAATTCTTTAAAATTAATTATTTACCGGTGCGAGCAGCCAGCATTTCTGCATGTCTCTTTTGTTGAGCAGCTACGCGAGCGTCTTTTGCAGCTTTTTTAGCAGCTTCTGCTTTAGCCAGTTTTGCTTTTGCAGCTTTTTCAGCTTCAGCTTGACGCAGTTCTTCCGGAGATTTACGGCCGAATCTCCAGGTTGCACCAATGCCGCCCATGAATTCGTCGCCAGCGGTGGATACGTTGAAGCTCAGCATGAAGTCGCGGTTAGGATAGTGGAATGCACCCAGAGCCAGACCGGTCTTGTCGCGGTATTGGCCAACGCCTACAGCGATTTCGGTTGGAGCTTCCGGATCATAACCCATGGTGTGCAGGTTTGCGATAGCAGCAGCCATAGCACCAACTTTTTCTACGTTAGCATCCAGTTTATCGATTCTGCCATCCAGACGGGATACTTCGCCGTCAAATTTAGCTTCGATGCGTTTGTCTTCATTAGCACGGTTGGTTGCTTCGTTTTCGATTTGACCTTTGTTGATAGTGATTTGATCTTGCAGTTTTTGGTCTGCATGGTCACGATCTTTTTTCTCTTGAGCGATTGCAGCTTTGTTAGACTCAATTGCTGCAGTGTTTTCTGCTACAGTGGTCTTGTCAGCTTTTTGATTGATTTCGTTTTGTAAACGATTATCTTCACTTGCTCTGTCAAGTGCTTCTTGAGTGATATCTGCTGCATTTTGGTTAATTCTATCGCTCAATGCTTTGTCAGCATCTTTGCGAGCTGCTGCTTCGTTCTCGATAGCAACTTTGTTTTTATCGATGTTAGCGGTATTGTTTTCGATACGGCTGTTCAGATATTTATGTTGCTCATCTGCTTCTGCTTTGTTTGCTTTGATTGCATCAGCGTTAGCTTTGATTGCGTCTTTGTTAGCAGCGATAGCCTGGCCGTTTGCTTTGATGGAAGCATCTTGTGCTTTGTTTTTGCCGTCTTGAGCGTCCAGTTGCTCTTGAACTTTTGCAGCGTTGCTGTCGATTTTAGCGTTCAGCTTCTTATCAGCATCTTCACGAGCTGCTGCTTCTGCTTTATCAGCATCAATGCGTGCATTTTTCTCTTGGGTAATCTTATCATCTAAGATTAAGCTGTCATATTTACGAGCTTTTTCTTCAGTTTTAATTGCTTCTTTATTTGCTTTGATATCTTCGCCAAGTTTGTTGTCAGCTTCTACGCGTGCATTTTTCTCTTGAGTAATCTGTTCACCCAAGTGTAATTCAGCAACTGTACGTGCATTTCTTTCTTGCGTAATTGCTTCTTTACGATCTTGTACTTCTTTATCAATTGCTTTTTGGTTAGCAGAGATATTTTCTGCATTTTTAGCAATGTTTGCTTTATTGGTATCAATGTTTGCTTCATTGGTAGCAACTTCAGCATTAATTGCTTGGCCATCTTTATGGCTCAGTACTTTATCCCAACTGCCATATATTGTTTCTACATCTACTGCAGGACCAATTTCAGCAGCCAACGCATCATTTGCAACAAAACCAACGCCACCCAATACTAAGCTAAGTGCTACAGCTTTTGCCAACATCTTTTTCATAAGTAACCCTTCTTTTCATTAAATTTTAATAAATACAACAAAATTAGTCAAGGCATCTAATTTTGAAGTTTACCTGAATTCACTATACCACTTTCATTATCAACATTGCAAGTAAATATACAGAAAATTTCATGTATGACCTATTGACTTAAACCGATAGTTTAAATTTGTTCTTTTATTTTTTGTTAAGTTTATTTTATACTCTTACCTTTCTTTATTTCTTAATTCGATTAAAGACGAGTTCATCCGATTAAAATTTCATAATTTTTATATAAAACTAATTTTACTTTTTAGACACCCTTATCACTCTGCTTTTTAGCAAAACCAATAAAGATTACTACTTTCTATTACTTTTCACGCCAATAAAAAAGCGTACATACTAACACGTCGTATGTACGCCTCATTCTTAATCTGTTAGTTTGAAACTCCTGAAATTTTTCTTATTTTTTCGGAGTAATCGCCAGCACACGCGCCGGCAGGCCGGTAGCTCCTTCAATGCGCGGCCAGGCCGCAACAAGCAATGCTCCCGCAGGTGCCACGCGGTCCAGGTTCTGCAGCACTTCAATCTGCAGCTTGCCCTTGCCCAGCACATAGCGCTCGCACGCTAAATCTCCTGCCTTGGCAGCCTCTGCCGAAGCATCGGTATCCAGTGTTTCGTGACCATTGGCTGCAGCGTTGCGTTCTTCATATATATATTGCAGTGCCGGCAAGGACCAGCCGGGGAAGTTTTCGCTGCCGTCGGCAGCAATACCGCTCAGCTTATCCATATCCGGCCAATTTTTATACCAGTCGGTACGCAGTGCCACAAAGGCGCCGTCGGGAATTGGTCCGTATTCCGCTTCATAAGCCTTGATGTCCTCCACCGTTATGGCGTAATGCACATCCTCTGCAACTTTGGCAGTAATATCAATCACGCACAGGGAAAACAGCATCTGCTGCGCGCCAAACGCTTCGGATAAAGGCATATCCTTAACAAAATGACCTGGAAAGTCAATATGTGTGCCGTATTGGCCGGGGAATTTGAAGGTCTGAATCAAACATTCCAGCATCGGGTTGCCCCAATCGAACACTGTCTTGCTAACCTCTACGGAGCCTGCGGGAATACCGCTCCACACCGGGCTGTTATTGTTCATAGAGTGGGAAAGCTCCACCCATTCATAAGCATCTGATTTCATTTCTGCTAACATGTTCCATAATTTGTACATAAGAAAACCCCCTCAATAAAAAATATTGGACTTCATTATTATCATAGTACATCGATAGGAATTTGTAAAGCAGATATTTGCATAACAGAATCTTTGTATCAATGCAAAA